>JAABUP010000263.1_pt1 | contig 117541 bp, 167 predicted proteins | sample 5559201 | NCBI WGS metagenome assembly JAABUP01 (sample SAMN10711887, study PRJNA513373) | rock metagenome | isolation source: Antarctica rocks | place: Antarctica
AGGTGCATTAAAAATAAGAAATAATGCAATGAGGATCTATTCGATTAAATGTTATTCTGGCGGAGCGCGAGGAACATTAGTACGCGAGGATCATTAGTACGAGTACGGTAATGCATAATTTGTACTACAGTAGTACGCAAATATATTTTTGTGTGGGGTGGATCAAACCAGTTGGATTTAAGGTGTAAGATATACGCTGAAGGTCCCCTCGTGATGGTCCCCGACACCGATATCACATAGGCTAGATGCATATACAACATACGTGAAAGCAATCTTGTATGATTCTGTGGGATTCAAGGTCAAACGTAAACTGCATTTTGTAGTGTATACACGTGTACGTATGCGCCCCAGAATTTGCGCAAATTGTAGTGTAGTACTAGTGTGAATAGCAGTAGTATTAAAAGCTCACAACTTGTGGGCACACATTTAGCTCGGCCGCATCTTTTCTAGACAGTCGGCCAACACGCAGACCCTCATGGTGCAGCTTCTGCATTCAAGTCGAGGGGACACAGCTACCCCTCGCTTACGTGAGAGGCTTCTAAAGGGTTCTAAAAGACACCTTCCGTTCAGCCAGTCTCTAGCTGCGAAATTGTACTTTGACTGGTGCTCTTTTAATCGTCGAACCACGCGGGTGCAGCTGTACGGTCAGACACAAAGAGCGTTGAGAGATCGGACATCAACCTTGAAGCAGTGCGTGCCGCCTACTGCACACCACTGGGCGCCTCTGCTGCGTGACAGGTACCTACTATAGTCATGTATGTTGTGCACACCCAGAATCACAATGACCGCTTGACGTAAGATGTTGGAATGTGAGAAATAGACGCGTACACAATCTGGTCTAGCTCCTGCTGCTGAGCTGTAACTACTGTTTACGTCTGCAGGGTTCGACCAATAGCCCGTATACCCCGCCTATCTAAAACGAGTCAACGGGATTGCCGATCTGTACGCCAACTGTCGCCAGGTGCGTATTCTTATGTTGTGATCGTCACTGATAAGAAATGACCCACTGCCCCTTGTAGCTCTGTTGGTCTGACCTATAACGCCTGACCTAGCAGTGCGAGGGGACATGTTGTTATCAGCCACAGACCCAGCTGCCGCTGCCTAAACTGTCTGCTTGGTAATTCAAGAGCGTCAGCGTTGTCTAGCTATTGTCGGTTGTAGTCACGTGCGAAGCATTGAGCAAGATAGAATCGTGTTTGCAACAAGAAAGTTAGGGTTTCCTCACAAAAGACTATACGCTGTTTTGCAGGCAATGACCATGACTGCGGTCACAGCCTTGCTGGCTGCAGCTGCAGCCCTGCTGGCTTCACAATGCGAGGCAGGTTTTGCAGGGTCCACAGCGTCCACTTACACTTTCAACGCCAACAAGATGGGCCTGGACGACCAGAACTATGTTCTCACACAAGCCTTGGACTCAGCTACCATAGCAGCCCGTAATGAGCAGCTGCAGAGCGACATGGCACCATCGGTCCATCGCTACAACATGTTCTGGTCATCGTTCGAGTCATCAGGCACCCCTTCATCTTCTAGCCCCGTCACATGCAACAGCGGCTACTATATGGTACCACCAGACAGCTCTGGGCTCAAGGTCAACGGTGGCAAATACAACAACTACAGATGCATCAGCTATGGTCAAGAAGTTCTCACTCAAGAGCTCCTACAAGCAGATGAGGCCATCGGTTGGGAATCGGCAGCCATCATCTGGTGTGCACCAGTGTATGCTAGAGACCCGGCATGTGCCGGTCAGCCAGAAGTCGCCACAGAGAGCGCACCTGACAACTACACCGACACCTATGCAAACTTCACCATCACCCAGACAGCCATTTCAGCCACAATTTCAGCACAGCTCCCCACTCTGGTTCAGCCACCTCAGGTGTTGGAGAACAGCACCCAGGGCAATGTAGCTGCTGAGTCAGCTCTGGACAGCTCAGGTTGCAGCTGTGTGCCAGCAGACGCCTTCATGCCAGACTTCCAGGACTTCATTGCCTACCTAGGCGACAGGGTCAACAATGGTGCAGCCCGTTTTGGCCACTACATCATCTGGAATGAGTGCGCCAACTCATACTGGACTGATGTGTCCCCTCGCATCGATGTAACTCAGGTTGTCACAGCAGAGGGGCAGCAAATCTGGGTGAACACCTACGCCAACATGATCAAGCTCGCTCAAGCAGTTGTGCAGCAGCCCGCCTTGGTGTATGTGAGCACAGACAGATGGTGGGGCGTGCTGCCGGTCCTCACATCCTGGAACATTGGCAGGGCTCACATGGGCACCCAGAACCTGCTTGTGGGACTGTGGGAAGTCCTGGGGATTGAGACTGAGTGGAGCTTGGTGATGCATGTCTATGGCGACATTGGGTCAAACGAAATGGACATGCAAAATGGGATTGTCAATGCTTACGGTTGGCCTACAGTGTACATAGTTGCAGCCTGGCAGAACCAGCAGTTGGCTTCAGCCATTGCCAACACGCCTGGAACCAGCTATACCATGGACAACGCACCACAGCGGGTCATTGCTGCAACTGAGCAAGGCTGGCAAGCAAGCCAGAATGATGACCAGACAAGGGCTGAGTGGCTATGCCAGGCTTTCAACTATGCAGATCAGGTTGACACTCTAGCCTGGATGTCTTGGTTTGACTTCCAGCTTGGTAGCACTGCTGATGACTGGAGCCTAGTGCCATCTGGCATTGACCCTGACCTTGACAATGGTCAGAGCTCAGTCACATACCAGGCCATGATTGCTTCTAACCCTGCCAAGTGGGGTGTTGATTCAAGCAATTACTGCTGTGCCAATGTCAATGTAGGTTGCCCAGCTTAAGCTTAGGACAAGTTTATAAATGGGTCTTGTTGGCAATGGGCATTTGTACAGCTTTCTTTCAAGCCACACTTTCTTTTTGAGGTTTGGCTTGCAGAGGCCAATGTTTCTGCATATATATCTTTACCCGATCTGTTATTAGAGATTTTTGCTTGCTTTCAATTATCATTTGCAAAGTTACATATGATGGGTATGCTCAATGAAAACTTTGTTGAAGCAGTGCTTCTGGCTTGCATTGTAGTGCTTTCTATGTGAACAACTTTTTTAAATCCTCAGGCAGGTCAAAAAGCTCGTTTGTGAACCTGAGCACAGGAGTATGCCCAACACGATGAAATATTCTGAGTGGCAATGCACATAGACAACAAATGCTTCATTGCATACCTCGCAGATATACCAGGTGGCGGCCAAAAGTTGCGAATGCAAGTCTGATGAGCGGTACAAGCCATTGGTCATCATACACGCAGCAATCCCATACACGTACCTTTTACCTTTTACGTCCCTACCACGTCTCCACGTCCCTTATACGTCTGAGCAGTTTCCCTTATCCGTAGTTGAAACGGAAAAATGCTCGCAGCCTGGAACCGCTCGAGACGTGTACTGAGAACCATAGAACGCTGGTGTAGAAGCTTGTAAGCATGCCACAGGCTCCTTAAGAGTGCAGTAGTGCTTGATACAAACCAATAAAGTTCTCGAACAATAATGTGTTGCTTACAGCTGGTACCACGCAGCTAGAGCACATAATGAATTTGGCGCTATGAATTTTATCTAGCAACAGCTTTTACAGGTGTGTGTAGGCTGCCAAGCCTCTTTGCCACAGCACAGATCTACCTCAAGCATAGGTGCAACCCTTGCAGTTGGCTAAGTCGTGAGTATTTTTGGACAGAGTGCAAAGGTGGAAGGAATGACCTAAATTTGGCAGCGGCTGCACCAACTAATGTCTAGTAGGAGAATCATGCTTTGCATGCTGTGGTATTAGTATGTCCATTTTGAGCCAGGCCACCGGAAGTTGAGAAGGCCAATAGCACACCTCTTCAACCTTGTTCAACATGCAGTTTGCTGTAGCATTGTGGTCTTCTTATGCTACCCATGTTGTCACATGCTGTTGCTTGCCTGTGAGCTCTTGTCCGCAGTCGCTAAGGCCAACGTATAGGGTCATTTGCGGTCTATGTCTTCTAGCCTGCATGTAGGACACCCCACCACAGGCCACACCTGTCAGCCACTTTACTTTGTCGCTACTGAGGAACACTGTGGTGCTTAGCCAGAACGGCATCAAAGCCGTGTCTGTTCAGACAGACCCACCTGGAACCATTTGCAGAAGCAGCTGTGCACAGCACTAAATCACACCCTCTGACAACAGGAAGTGTAGGAAGCAAAAAACCGTAAAAGGCATACCAAGAAGGTAGAGTCACAAGCGTGCTTGGGAAGTGCTTAACAGAGTGCTCGGTGCTATGTGCCATGCCCGTGCAGTCCAACATCATCAAACAGTCATCCTAACATGGCGAATTGACAGCTTTGGGGGGTTCTAGTCAGGTACAAGAACACTCAGCTGACTCAGAGTGCACTGTGTGACGCGCCATGTCACCATGGGGGGGCAGCAGGCAGATTTGGTTTCATGTAGCTGGGTGTGGCATATCTTTCATCATCTTGCACTTTCATGCCTTTACCATGCGCCCAAGTCTGCAAGCTTTCTTGCAACCGGCAGCCATGACTGAAGTATGACCCTCATTTCCCGTCGCAGCTGTCCTGTAAAAAGTGCTGACCGGGATTGTTTGTAACAACATGAGTGTCAGGGCACACGTCTCCCCGCAATGACAGTGGGCACGTAAGTTGTGAGTTGTGAGAGTAGTTGACTCAACCAGAGGATACTGCTTTGAACAATTGTGTGGTGTGTCACAACCTGTGCAAGTCACAAAGACAGCTGCATGCCACGTATATTTTCACTCATGGCACAAGGCGCACCATGGTGCACGCGCCTGAAGACCATGCTGGGCACTGCACATACTTAGCAGCCAATTGGACAGCTGAAATGATACCCTCTTGCACCTTGTTCAGAATTACCCTGTAACAACAACAATCCTTAGATACATCGGTTGAAGCCTGTCAAGTTATCAAGACACAGGTCCATGAGACCCTACTGGTAGCATGCCATGCAACGTGGATCAAGCAGAAAAGCAGCAAGCACAAACAGCAAGGCTGCAAGTCTAGCATCTTCTGGTAAAGGTGACCGGAAAAGCGAGCTGTCATCTGTGCAAGGCTTTGCTGTGCGCTCACCCTCTTGTTGAGACATCTCGAAGCTGTTGCAGGGTGAAGGTGTACACCTCTGCAGGGCTGGCATCCCGAATGGCGGGCAAGGACAGCAGACCAGTGATCTGAACATATGCAAAAGAACTTTGTTATGGTCAGCATTGCTTGTGGACACTTGTGTGAACTACAGTCACAGATCTGCATGGCTCATATCAGCAAGCAGCAGAATGATGTGCACAAGCATGACACTTTGCCATGCAAGCTGCAAGCTGAAGCATGCTGCCTAGGAAAGCACAGCATCAGCGGCGAGTCGCAGATTGCCAAAAACCAGCAATAGCATCTTGCATGTGAACTTGTCACACAAAGGTGCAAGCATTGAGGTTGTCAGGTGAGAAGGGGCAAGAGGCAGCTTGCCTTGGGAGCTGAGGCCTGGGTCACTGAAGGGTCACCACCAGTATCTGGATAAGTACCGTATGTACAACCATACTGGCAACTGCAGGGTGGAGACCTGCAGCTACAGGCAATCAATTTAGCGGCATGTGAGGGGCCTGTTGGTGTTTGAGCTTGCATACAGTAACATATAGGCTTTGCAAATACATTTTAGCACATGCTACACATGGTAACCTGTTACTGGTCCTGCTGTACCAACCCAACATTGACCGTCAAATGGGATAACTAAATGATACTGATAAAGCCTTTGCCATCGAATATGGCTATACCTGCTTTCAGCCTCTGCTTCATCTTGTTTGCGGTCAACAGTGTGTCCTCTTGTGAAGGGCCGCAGACATGCTGTGTCAGCACCCTGAATGTGCCGTGCTGGAGAGCCAGCATCACCAGAAGACTTTCCTGGGGAAAGGTTGATCACAGAGTTGTTATGAGATGATTTCTTGAGGTCAAAGGTGCCTCAGCCTTGTGACATGTCCCGTGCCTTGCTGTTGAGCCAAATTGTGCCGATCCCAACACACTCGGCACAATTTGGCTCAATAGCAAGGCATGGGACATGTCATAACACTTCTTGGGGCTGTGCAGAGTATACCAGAGATCTATAGTGCTTTGGTTCTTGAGGGCCATGATTGGGGCTGACAGGAAGTCTGAAGGGCTTGTTGACATAGGCTTGCTCAGGCAACCCTTGTTGCATTTCTGCTCTCGTGGTGGAAGATACATTCTGGTGGGTGACTCTAGGGACTCCTGACAGCCTTTCTGGGGATGCTTTCGCCAAAAGATTCCAATTCTCATCATCATCGATTTTGTCCGTATCAGCAGGCTGCGTAACATAAGAGGCTCACATCAGCGTGAATATGGACTGTAGCGTGTGTGGATGGTGCTGATGCAATTCATAGCCCTGCTTGTCATGCGCATGCCAGAGTTAACGGCCAGTTACCATGCAAGGCTCATGACATCATAGAGCTCAATGCACTGGAGTGGCACCCAGCAACTTACTGGCTGGGGGTATCAAACAGAAGAAGCACAACTCTGTTGCCTTTTGCTCGATGATGTATCCATAGACAGGCTGCTCAGCATGGTGTTCAACGGTCGTTGTCTTTTCTTGATGTGTTGCTGACCTGTGCTCTGCAGTCACACGTATAGCTCAGGTTGCATGTGCTTGCAAGCAGTGCAAGCTTGTGCCAGATAGTGTGCTCTCAATGCTGATGCCCTTGATTTGCTGAGGCACGTAATGTTCTGCGAGCAGCATTGGCGATATGAGTATACTGCACCGGTGTCTGTCTAAACTGAAGTCTGCTTTAACTGAAATCCTCTCAGCCCTAGTTTGCGGGTCGAGAGTATCGAAGTTGCAGTAGAATCCGAAGTGCTACCTGGACAGGCGATGTATCATGGCGTACAGGCTCTTGCCGATCTCAGAAGGGGAGCTGTGACTTGCTCGCAGCCTTCCTCTGCTGATGCATGCTGCGTCCGACGTTCGCAAAAGTGCTGACAAACAGCCCGAGCGATGTAAAAGGCTGCAATCAAGATGAAAGTGTGCGATTTGCAGTTAGCTGCGGGTGCAAAGGCTGCACAACAAGTTGCTAACTAGGCTTGTGGTACCGACGGACCGCATTTGTCTGGCTACTGATTTGTATGACACAATTGAATGAAGTGCAAACTTGCTGAGGCTTTGCTACAAAGCATAAGATTTGTTGGCGACTCTGTCTCTCATACCATTTGCATGTAGTTAAGTCAGCAGCTGCTGTGTCGAGTTCTTTTGACGCTGCCCATTACTTTGGGAGACATGCACAGCCTAGCAGGCAGGCTCTCGCAAACTTGCGTAGATCAAGCAGAGTACTCGTGTTGATCTCTGCTTGCACTTGTCGATACCAAGCAGCGGTTGATTCAGTATATCTTTAAGTGCTTTTTTGACTCCTCTGCACAGTACCATCAGCTGTGGTATGCCAGTGCCTTCGGACAACCTTGACGAACAGGTCAGTTTGATCTTGGCCTTGCGGCCTGCAACACGTCCGAAATCAAGTATGTTGATAACGAACGTTGGGTCCAGACGGTCCTGTAGTAGGGACATACGTACGCTGCTCGTCTGCAGGCAACATCCAGCTTAAGAAGCTCACACGGCTTCTTTGCTGACTGCAGACCATACAGCAGTATTCAAGAGCTTTAGCACTAGGGCAGAAAGCCAGAGAAACACCAGGCAGACAGGCAAAGCCTGTGCCCCACATATTTGGCTCAGCAGGATATATCCAAGACCCAGATGCTGGCTTGGGGTTGCTACAACCCCAGCAGGAGTTCTCTGCCTCTGCTGTTATGGAAGATGGCTTGCGCAACATCCTAGGCACAGACACAACCACAGACACAACAGTTGCAAGCCCCTCAAGACCATTCCATGAAGACACTACTGCCAGCAGCATACATGAAACGTCAGAAATGGCACACCAGCCACAGAGCTTCAAAGCAATGCTAGAAGCAGCACTGAAGGGTGATTGTGCAGCTGCATCTGGCCTTACAGCCCAGTCTGAGGCCGCGGACGTGAGTCTGTATCAAAGCTCAGTGCATCAAGGCAGTCATTCTGGAAGGGCAGAGAGAGACAATGAGAATGTGGGCTCATCTGATAATAGGCAGCAAAGTGGAGATGGCGCTGGAACAGCAGAGCTTCCTCATGTCCTTGCGTGGCTTGAAAAGGGCCGCAGCCTCTTTGATGAAGACGAATAGTTGTACAGTTAGCTCCTACTTGACTGGAGGCAGGGCGCAAATTGCTTGGCAACAGGAGAGAAATCAGCTGTAAAGCAACAGTGGAAACCTCAAAAGCATAGCAGCTGTTCTAGCAGCAGGCTCAGCTGCCCGTCACAAACTTCTTTGACTCAAAATCAAGCACAACCGAGTTGACTGGGAGCAACTTGATGCTTGTCAGGAACTGGGCCTTAGTCAACTGGTTCATCCGAGCATGAACAGCGACAAGGAATGAAACACAGACATTGGACAGAGCAAAGCACACGGTCACTAGCGCAAACATTAGGTTTATAGCCAAGACGCACATTCCAGATGTGAACGCAGACATCCAAAGACCCTTCCAATGGTCGTAGTTTAATGACCTATGCTAGCAGCTCTGTGGTGCTCAGCAGTGACTGTAGATTTGCCTGCGTGAGCAACCGTGTCATATGATGCCACTGGAACATGATGCTGATGTGCTCAGCACACATGATTTGCATATGCAACTTAAATGAGTGACTTGGGTTGCAAAACTCATAGGATTCGAGGCACTTCACGGTGGCTATTGAGCTACAGGCAAGCGCCACGATCGTTGACACCAACAGCGAACAATTTGCTTGGATACATCAAATTTCGGTGGGCACGTGATGAAAGGAATGCAAAATCGGGCAAGGCTTTCGTTCACTGAAGAGTAACCACACACATGGTACCAACAAAGCACAAATTGAGAAGGAATTCACAGGACTCCGCTCAAGCACATAACATACAGAAAAGGTTGACATCTCACACTCATGTGGCAGTGCCAGGCTATCAATGATCAAGCAATCTGCTGATTGTGCAGCCAAAACAGATTCTGCCGTTCATTTGACAATCTGCTGATTGTGCATCCAAAACAGGTTCTGCCGTTCATTTGACAATCTGCCTCAACTCCCAGTCACCCTCTCCGTCCAACAATCGCAACTCAGCATCATGGTACTTCACCAATGCCAGCCGCTGAGTGATGGTGACTAGAGTAATGCCAAGCTGTGCTGCATACTGGTACAGGTGCTCTTCTACGTCTACACTGGTGGCATTGGTGCACTCGTCGAGAACACCAAACTTGGGTTTGTGGAAAAACAACCTGGCCATGCCAATGCGCTGCTGCTCCCCTGCAAGCCACATTGCACGACTTTTCAGTTGTCCACGCGGTGCCACAGCACTGCATGTGCAACAACGTCCTCAAGCCAATACACAAACCTCAAGCAAAGCAGTACAGTTGAGGGACACCATCCTTTGTGCACACTGATTGCTGCTTTTGCAAGGAGCAAAGCTATAATAAAGTTGTACCTAGAGACAGAGTCTCGCCCCATTCAGTAGTGGCATCCCAGCCACCTTCCCTGGTGACCAGGTACGACAGCCTCACTGCTTCCATCAGCTCATCTAGGCGCTGTTCCAGGGCCTTGCGGCTGGACTCAGTCAGCTCCTCACCCAGACCCTCCTTGGCTACAGCGTCGGCAGTGCTCAAAGGGTAGATCACCTGAAAGGCAGTTGGGACCATCACAAAAGGCAACTGTTGAAGCTTGAAAGGCAGCGTGGAGACCCAAGATGAGCTTGCACAGCTACAGTGTACACAGCCTTCAGATGTGGTAACATGATGCTGTTTCTTGCAAGGAGCAGTTGCAGCGCTGATGTAATTGCTTCAAAGCAGAAGGGCAATGCAGGAGGGCCGCCTGGACAATTGTGGACGCAGACAGCACTGACAAGTAGCAACAGCACAGCTGTGCGTATCATGCTTCATCTATGCTACAAACTGTCTTGCAGCTTGTACAGCTCACAGGCTTGAACAGCCTTACAGAGCAGACCGGCTGCAATACAATTGTATTGTACACTGCAGACAGCAAGATGTTGCATCATGACTCTGCCTGCAGACTGTACACCCAAAACAGCAAGGACTCACCTGTTCCCGTAGGGTTCCAATGGTTGTGTAGGGCTTCTGGGGCACATAGAAAATGTCTGACGACAATAGTGCCCCAGAGTTGCCCCCAGGTTTCCTGATCTGGCCATCTGTCAAGGGCCATAGCCCTCCCAGGAGCCTAAACAGGCTGCTCTTACCAGATCCATTGGGGCCTGTCACCAGAATGCTGCTGCCTGGCGACACCTGCGCACAATGTCAACATGCTTCGGTGCAGCAAGCTGTTCACTGTCCACAAAGGACCAGGTTGCCGTCGCTGATGAACAGGACCATGTAGCTGAGGTGCAGTCAGTGCCGGCTCGCACATTGGTAGCGTCATGCAGCAGAGAGGGGAGAGGGAGGGGGCAGAGGGGGAGGAGGGGGAAAGGTGGGGCAACAAAAGAAGTGAATTTGGGCAGATGAGAAGAAAGTGATTTACCTGGAAGGTGAGTTCCCTGGCAAGCACTTTGCCGGAGGGAGCAATGACAGTAACCTTGTCAAACTGAATGCCTTGGGATGGGGAGGTGGGGGAGCGGGGAGAGGAGGGGGTGCGCTTCAGGCTGCCACACCGCTGCAGCCGCTCCGACTTGCTCATCACCTCCAGCATCTCTGATACCCTGCATCACATGCCACAACCTTCATACATCTCGTCCTGTTGACACTGTGTGAAACAGACCGGTGCATCACAGGTCACGCTTCTTGCATGACACCCAGCTCCTGTTCTTAGCTGCGCCTTCACCAAGTGTCAGCCTGGTCAATTGTAGCACCTTACCTGCACTTGCATGGCGGTGTTGCTAGTGTACAGGCCAACCCAGACAGCCAGGTTATGCTCTTGCATGGCAGTGGAGCAGACAGCAGATCCGAAGAAGGGCCTTGACCACTGGTAAGACTTGGCTGCACCACGTAGCAGATGCTCCGGACACATGCAAGCTTTGCATGGCAGCAGACAATGCAGTGGGTGCTGTGTGTGATGGTGGGGTACCTGGTGACTCCACCAGACAGCTCAGCAAAGCGCTTGTTGAGGGCAAGCAGTTCCCCAAAGGCTGTGAAGCAGTTGCTCACCACCGACGCCAGATAGCGCATGTTGTGCACCAGCAGACCCTGCATGTTTGCCACACCATACTGTAGGTGTACCGTAGAGTACTTGTACAATAGTGTAGGTGTACCAAAATGCAAGTGTACTGGTTGTGGATGCCCATGTGTTCCCGTTTCTGTTGGCAAATGCATGCAGGGCATAATCTTGCTGATGTGACGCTCAACTCTAGTCACAAGAGCTGGAATTGCTGCTGCTTACAGACGCTGCATGCTATGTGACATGCATCTTGGGTGATGTGGCTCATCCTTGACTCCATGCTATTTGCAAGAGCCAAAGGAGGTGTGGAGTCTTGCAGAGCACACACCTGAGCAACAGGGTCGTTGGCAACCTCGCCCTGATCCACAGCATACATCAGGGTCAGCACCCAAGTCACGTTGAAGGGCAGCTGCTTGGTGAAGAAGTCGTCAGCCACCGAGTGCAGCCACTTGATGTTGGCAACATGCAGCAGGTGCTGGGTGAGCCGGTCAAAGTAGGCAGCCACTGTGCGCCCCTCACGAGGACCGCCACCAAAGAAGGCAATGGACTCGGCATGTGTGCGCAGCCTTGTGTGCACGTTCCTGCAGTGCAAAAGCTTACAAATGTCAGCAGCCCACGCGAAAGTTGGATAGCAAGCCGTGAACGGCTTCTGACAGTCATGTGTCATAGATGACTTGTGCAGGAGCACTCTGCTCAGTGCATATGCAGTCACATGAACTGCTGATCTCTGAATGCAACCATGTGTGCACATTCCTGCTGACCACATGGTTCACGTCTGCACCCAGATGCATCCTAGAATAGGCTATCAAGCAGGATGCTGCTGCTGCTGCTGCAGCTGTCATTTCTGCTCGAGGAGGCAGCAAGTGCAAACCAATCAACACATCAGGACAGCATGGAGGCAGGTGACCCACCTGAATGCTCCTTCCAGCCTGTACTCGGTGTTGGCCAGCAGGCCAAAGTCTGGGGTGACCAGCTTGAGGCAGGCAAAGCCCAGCAGGCTGTACAGGTAGAGGAAAGCCATGCCCCGCCGGCCTGTGAGGCGCCACAGCTGCCAGCTGAACCAGGTGATATCCACCACTGGCTTCACCTGCCACAGCACGTACGTCAAGTCAGATGCGCTGCTTACTTGCACGGCCAGTGTGCATCTGATCATATGCGGGTCATATGCATATGGGATGTGTGCACAATTTTGAAGGAGGCTGCGGCAATGAGGTGCTGGCTAGAACATGCAGAGCCCCCCAGAGGCAAAGCCTGTCTAGTTTTGGACAATTGTGCACCACATGGTTTTGCCATGCTGGCATGATGATTGACAGTGAAATAGTTTGTTACCAGAAAGTCCTAAAGTACTTATGGCTAAATAGAATACATAAATAATGGGATTTGAAAAGTAAAAAATGATGAGCAAAGCTGCATCAGAATGGTGCTCAATGATGCAGTAAGCAGCATCATTGACACCAGAGCAAACGTTCTCATGGCAGCAGCTTTTCAGGCTTCCTCTCTCATGCATGTGAAATGTGTGCCACAGCAGAAGCAGCTACACAAGTGGGTATACACAGCCTGCTTGACGTCCATGCTTCCCCACAGCATGACAGGGTGGGAGACACCAACGCAGACAGCCAAGCCAGGTCAGACAAACAGGTAAGATGTGGTATGAGGCACGGACCATGGTGGGAATGAGCTCTGCCAGATCTGTGCAGAGGCGGTCCACGTCCCGGGTTAGCCTCTGGTCCACATCCTGCATCCCTGCATACCATCACCCCACAACTTCACTATCCACACCTTGCAGCTTCCAAGTGACAAGCAAAGCATTACTTTTCACAAAGTGTGCTTAGTCAGCAACATCAATACAGAGACAGAGACAGCATTGCATGGCACGACGCAGTCCCACGCAGCAGCAGTCAAGCACAGCATGAAGAACCTTGCCTGCGCTGCACAAGTGTGATCCGGCACAGCATAGCTTGACACAGCACATCACAGCATGGTGGGGCACAACACAACGTGGCACAGCACAGCACAGCAGGGTGCAGCACAGCACAGCATGGCACAACACGGCTTGGCACAGCACAGCACAGCACAGCACAGCACAGCACAGCACAGCACAACACGGTTTGGCACAGCACAGAACAGCACAGCCCAGCTGGGCACAGCTTGGCATGTCACAGCACAGCAGGCTGACCTGCAAGCTGGGAGGTGGTGTAGAAGGTGTTGCCCTTGAAGTAGCGTGCATGAGCAGCAGTGGTGAGGCGGCGCCGCCAGGTCATGGCCAGCGCATCTGCCACCTGCCTCAGACTGGGAGCTAGCACTGCCGAGGCAGCTGACTGCAGCACTGAGATGCCGATCAGGCGAATGAATCCGGGCCGGTCCTGGCGGATGACCAGCTGCACTGTGCGCCCATTCAGGCTGGCTATCCTGTCCTGCAAGGTCAACAACGGGGAGAAGTTGGAAGATGTACAGCAAAGAGACTGTGCCAAGTTCCCCATTGCTGTATAGCATTCCAACAGTATGATATGTATGACATCTGCAGAGCAGCAGACCTGATGGGGAATCATGCTCACTGATTACATGCACTGCTAAGACTGTACTCCTGAAACTGCACTGCTGAGATTGCAAGTCGGCTCAAGACACGGTGTGTAACACATGTACTAGAAGACAAGAAAGTGTGCAAGCATGCTCTGGAGCTATTGTCAAGGACAACCCTATGGCAGCAAGTTGCATTCGCTGATCTTGGTGCAACAGAAGGTATTGCAGGTTGGGTTGCACATTGGTTGTTAGGATAGGCAAAGCCAACTCACCTGCAAAAGCGTCCTGAGCAGTATGACAACCCCAATGGTGCCAACTTGCATCAGCTGCTGCTGCGTCTTCTTTCCTGCCAACTCCTGAGCCACGCTAGACCACCGCTGCCAGGTGGTCACTAGATGACTGGGCTTCAGGCTGGCCTTGGGGGGTAGCACAATGTCCTGCCTCTGGGGGTCAGGGGGAGGTGCCCGGGCTATGACCTCTTCCCTCACTGCTGACGATTCACGCAGAAGACCCTCTAGATTGGCACTGCTAGCGCTGCTGGCACTGCGCCTCATCATGGCCTGTACCATGCACACCATTTGACTACACCCCATATACTGTCAAATAGTATGCACATCTGCAGATGGTGGCCAAGGGATGCCTGCCTACTTGCTCACAAGCCAAGGAGTAAGGCTGTAGGCCCAAGCAAAAGAGAGTCATACATTGCTGCTGGCTTTGCTGGCAATTTCCTTCACTCTAGCCTTGTGGTACTGTGCAAAAGCAGATCAACATACATTGTACTGGCAAAACTTGCCCTACAGGTAAGCAATCATGAAGAAGCTGTCACACAGCCTGTACACATATTGCAAATGCAAGCAGAAGCCTACCCTCATGCCCTGCAGGACTGCAGCAGCGTCCTTGGTTCGGGCCTTGTTGGCAGTGCCCTGCCCTCCGCTCCTCTGCACACCCCCATTGCCCACTACTGCCTCTCCCTCTTCAGGAATGGTTTCTTCGGTGAAGCTGCCAGTCGCCCCCTCATGGATGGACCAGCCCCCTTCGCCGTCAAGGGCCAGCACCAAGTCGTGAAAGGCAACAAGGGCAGGGCGGTGGCTGATGGTGATGCAGGTGCACCCCAGCTCCTTCACCTTGCTGCAGAACCGTTCCTCCATGTCCACCTGAACAGGAATGCAATGTGACTATGTTGCAATCATTACTCGACCATTTGGGGCCGAGAGTACTGATACAGTGGGAGGCAGGGGAGGAGACGTGTCCAAGAGGGGAAGGTGGGTTGAGACACAAAGCATGTTTCCAGAACCAACCAAAGGCAACGATGACTGAACAGCTCTGATGTATCAAACAAGGAACATGCTGTGATGCTGATGACAGACTGGCCAGCCAACTTTTGTGGCAACATACTTTCCTGGCATGGACTGTAGCACTATTTCAGTAACTTCATGCTGGCAACCTGACAGCTGCTGTAAACTTTTCTGTGAGGCACAGAAACATAAAAGGGTTGAGGGCGGCAATGCAAGGGACTGACCGTGACACCACTGGTGCATTCATCCAGAATGGCAAACTTGGGCTTGTGGTAGAAGAGGCGAGCCATGCCAAGGCGTTGCTGTTCCCCCAGGCTCAGCAGCTCACCCCAATTCACCTCTGCCCCCAGCCCCTCCTCCCTGTCCACCAAGTACTCTAAGTCCACCTCACGCAGCAGATCCCTCAAACGCGGCACATCAATCGTGTCCTGAGCGCTGACCTCTGCAGCAACATTGCAATGCTTTGAGAAGAGGCTGCAGAAGGCTTGTGCCAGGAATCAATGACTTGAGTGATGCTCACGCAGTCTAGTCAGCGCCATAGCCAAGCAGCACAGAAGCTGAATTCAGGGACTCTACAGCACCCAGGCTTCAGACATGTACTGATACATCACAAAATGCCAGATGTCCATGGACTTCTTTGCCTTGCAATGCTGCAAGCAATGAATGTCTGACAGGTAGAATCTGGTTTACGGCTGAACTTACCTACAAACTGTGTACAACAGCAAGCAAGACAAGAATGCAATCAAGAAAGGTGACCTGATGCAGTGAGGGGGTAGATGAGCTGCTCCTCCAGGGTGCCCAAAGTCACATATGGCCTCTGAGGCACGTAGAAGATGTCATGTGACAGGCCATCCCCAGTGGTGCCTCCAGGCTTGTGGATCCTGCCCTTGGTGAGGGGCCACAGCCCTCCCAGTACCCTGAACAGGCTGCTCTTGCCGGATCCGTTGGGACCGGTGACTAGCAGATTGGTCCCAGCAGGCACGCTGAGGTTCAAATCCCGGACCAGCGTGGCGTCTGCAGGCGTGACAACCATGGCATCTTCAAAGGCAATGGCATCCTCTGATGGAACAATCACTCCTGTCGGCTCTATGGCGCCCTCTCGCTTCACTGCACAAGATTCCAGGCACACATAAGGCGGAGAGCTGAGCAGAAATTGCACAACTTTCACTGTTGGAGTAGTGGCTAGGCAACACTGCAGAACACATCATCAGCGTACTCATAACTCGCCATATCAGATCATCAGCATGGTGCACTAATAAAACAATAGTAAATATGAATCAACACAAGAGACTTTTGCCCTGCAAATGTGCTCATTGTAGTACTTCATGGTGGTCTCACAGCGCCACAAGCTCCCCAACACATTGCAAGACAGAGGAGCTTACTTCCAACACTGCTGGCCAGGCCCTTCACCGTGTTCTGCATGTCACTGATCCTGTCAGCGTACGCACTCAGCCTCATGAGCTTGCGAGAGGACGAGCCCAGAGTGCCCAAGGCAGCGAAGAGGTAAATGACCACGCTGGTGTGGTAGCGCATGGTGCTCAGCATGTGTGCCCTGCCCAACACATTGTCCACGGGCCTCAGGTGGTTGCCAAAGAAGGGACCGATGATCAACACCACTGCCGCTGTTGCTCCCAAATACTTCAGGAAGAAGTCCTGCAGGCACAAGCCAAAGTAAGCCTTTGTCCTTTTAGCATGTGTGATGGACCCAATGAGTGCCTGTAACCAGCACTGCTGATGCTCTTGGAGGTGTCAACTGGGCACTGCTTTAGGCTACAGCAAGCTAAGTGCCCGAGCATCAGCCCATACGACGGCATCGTGATCACACCAAAGACATGTTTGACATGAGACATGCCAGTGCTTTGATGCTGTGATGGAAGAGCTGTGTCAGCATCACAAACAGGCAGCCAACAACACAGGGTGACAAGCAAATTTGGCCCAAACCAGTCAAGCACAATGAGGCTGCAGGGGGATACAGATAAGTAGAAAGGGCCCAAGGCAACAGTGACCAACCTGGACCATGCCAAACTGCCACTGCTTGGTCAGCAGGCGGCTGTGGTGGCGTAGCAGCTCCTTGAAGCGTGCAACGATGATCTTGCCCTCCTTCTCAATGCCGCCATAGAAGGCCACAGACTCTGCATTGCTGCGCAGGCGCGCCTGCAGATGCCTGTACATACCTGTATACACACACATACTAGCACTGTTACAGTCCCAAAAGCTTGTATGTGGTCAATCTGCTGTGTGCATTGATGACCATAAAGAGAACAAAAGATGACGCCGTCAGGGGATGCAATAGAGAAGCTTGAGGTGATGACCATAAACATCAGGACTGCCATGCACACAGCGAGCCTTGCTGTTGTGCAGCAGAAAAGGCCTATGGCTGTGAATGCCTGGGGAATGACTAGCAGAAAAAACATATTGCTTGGCAAGCTTAGATGAATTTGGTGTGACCTGAAAAGCGTGAAACTGTGTGATGCAGCAATTGTAAACATTTGGTGACAGCTCAAGGAGGCGTCTTGCAAGATACCTGCAGGAGGCATTCACCTTACAGAGGCAGGTAAGTCACAAAACGCAAAAGGCTTGCATTGGTCAGAGACAGTTGAAAAGCAAGTGAAGTATCAGTCACAAGTCAAGACCAAGCAAATCACAATCTGCAAGGGATTGACACCTTCATTCTCCTGCTGCCTCTTGAACAAGCGCCCGAAGTTGGGCGCCAGGATACCAGTCAAGCCTCCTGCCCCAATCACATAAGCCAGGATGGCTGCCGTGTATTTGTTCGACTTGGAGTATGCTCTCAGCTGATAGGCATAGAAGCCAGCATCAATGATAGCATTGGTCCACTCCCCCGTCAGCTCTGCTAATCCCTTGGTGAATTTGGGGATGTCTTCACAGATGCGCTGCTCTGGGTTCTGTATTTGCTTGTCCACATAGGACAGCTTGTAGTACGTCTGCAGAGCACAGACCAAATGAGCAAAGTATATGATCAGGCTTAACGCTGCGCTGCTGGCACTGTGGTTGGCGTCAATGGAGGACTGTCAAGAGCCGTGTTGATGCTGGATCCTACATTTCAGGGTGATTGGACGAGGCATGAACTGTTCATTGAATACAGCTGATACGTGCGTACAAAGCTTTACACTATGCACTTTTGTGCTGTAGCCACAATCCTAAATCATGACCAGGAGTGGTTTGACCATGGCCACCTAGGCAATCATGCCTGTAAAGAAGTCTTGTATTGCTGTAGCATCTAAAAATTGCGAGATCAGCAAGTCATGGGGAGTTTTGCGGCAAGAGGCACACTGACTCCAGCTGATAATGCTGTCATGAAAACGCCCGCATAGCAGCAGCTGCATGGCAGCGACCAAAAGCAAGCTTTGCCACGTCGCACACCAGAATGCATGAGACCAAAGTGAAGATTGCACTGCCATGTGCAGAGTGCAGCTGCTAGCTATTGTGCCCATCACTTGTTGTAAGAAAACTTTGGGCATGAGATGAAAACCACAGGATTGCATAGGACATACCATGTTCTCAAAGTAAGGAGAGTGCATGCGGCTGGTGAGCAGCCTGCGCCATCTGAGCTCCATGTGCGCCAACATGGTCTTTGCTGTAGACTCCACAGCTGCGGCTGCCAGGCACAGCACCACATTCTCCGAGAGATTGCGGATGAAGAGAGGGACATGCCTCAAGAAAGCAGCACGAAACAAGTGTCCCTGCATAACAGGAGCTGTGTGAGGCAGATATGTAGTCTCAACGTGCCTGACTGATGTACATTGACAACTTGATCTTCACTTGTTGAGGGTGCTGGCAAAACACAGAGTGGTACCTGGAGTCTGGCAAGACGGTTGGACAGCGCAGTCCTGGCAATGGACAGGGCAAACAACACCAAGATCCTTTTGCCAGCAATGGACAGCAGAAACTTGACCAAGTTCTGTAGGGCAGCTGGCGAGCCTCGCCTCTTTCTTGCGCCTTTAGAGTTGCCGCCATCAGGCTTGCTGTTTCTGCAGACCCACAAACTTGATGGCTACTGTAGGTACAAGCCATGTGATACACTGTCTAACAGCATGACATGGACCAACAGCGATGCAGATGTTATTGGAAAAGGATGACTCTATCGTGCGCGTATGTATTCGTGGTGAAGCTCACCGTTGGCGAGCTCGTTTCTGCTGTTTTTGCAATTCTTGGAGGTATGCGAAACCTCCACCAGCCAGCACAACGGCTGCCGCGAACGCCGCTCCTTTCCTGGAACTGGCAAGCTGACCCAGCTGCCTCGCGAGGCCCGCAGCTTGCTGCTTGCCTCCAGGTGGTATCGACAGAGTGGTCATCTACGTATTGAACGATCTGTCACGCATATCGTCACATCGAGACAACGAGTGACGGTTCGGCTAGTGCGCCCGACCCCTGGGGTTACAAGGTGCGCAAAAGCAAGGCGCACTCTGACGCGCACTGCAACTCTGCTGTAAGGGTATGGCGCTGAGCTGGATCGCCTGCATTTTTGCTTCGTCTTGCCCATGACAGATACATACGTGACGCCGTCGTTGACACCGTAGCTTTTGGCACAAATCGTAACGCTCGCTCGCTTGTCCAAGACAGTCTTACCCACCTCGGCAACACGAAATGCTGTGCGTCGCAGACAGGAGCAGAATGCATCTGCGTTGGCGAACAAGACGTGCTCGGTGGTCAGTCGTCCATTTGGATCAAGATCAGCATCTCACTGTTCAAAAAGCTTTGGATCAAGAACCGGCTGGCGCTGTCAGAAAGCTGCAATGTCGGCCTCACGCATCCTACTTCTGGCTTCCCTGGCAATGGCAGCGCTCTGTTTCCATGGCACGACCGCTCAAACAGCCGGGTCATCCTCCGCAGGCGCGTCCACCGTGAGCAGTGGTAAGATCCTTTGTCAGCCGCGACCACCCGTAGCTTGTCGGCACAGTGACGCCTCACGACGGCATTCATCTCGCTGGTCTTGACAAGCAATCTTCTGTGGCTGCAGCCATGAGCAACTTGATCCAGCAGTTCGCTTCGACCCAGTCGCAGTCGCAGCTGGGTCTAGCCAGTCAAGCCTTCGGTTTGAACTCCGCTAGCAAGTCTAGCCCTTACCTTTCAGGAGCCACCGCAGATTGTAAGCCTTCTTTCGTCACCTCCCGTCTTGCAACAGACATGCGAATGCTGTGCTGCTGCGCTCATTGACTTTGCTGTTGTACAGCAAGTGCTTTGGGAAGTGCCATGAACAAGCTCAGCTCTATTTTCAATGGAGCTTCATCTGGTGGTAGCCTCATTGGCAACTTGGTAAGTGTAGAACACGAGTGCAAGTGCTGCAGCAATTTCGCAAGTCTGCCAAATGCCTCCGATATATGCGCTTTCTGACTGAGATGAAACATGTGTGATTTCGCTGCAGAGCCCCATGACAATTCCCCAGATTGTTGTTGAGGGGTTGACAATCAATCCTGACATTCTGGACTTGGACACTGCTGAGGCTGCCTTTGAGAACTTCACCTCGGAGTGAGTGCTGAAGCTTGGCTAACAAACACAGTCTACTGCAGCAAACCTGATATCCGGCACAGTGTTCTCCTGTGCTATCAAACAACTTGTTTGTGTCTTGCAATTTGCAATGACTTGACTCAAACATTGCAACACAGCTGTCATTATGCATGGGACATCACTACTTGTACTCACACCCAACCACAAGGTCCTGTGGACATGCATTGCATACTCCAAAGCTGCTTCCCAAACCCGCTGTATGCCCTGTCTGACACAGCGCACATGTACCAGCATTCACGAATGAAGCACGGGACTGCTGGGCATGCAGATACTGCTCAAGCTCATTTTTCAATGCTTCCATGGAGGTGCCAGCAGTGCTGTCAGGCCCCAGCCTGACGGTCACCCTCACCACTGGTACCTGTGCACTTGTCAAGAACTCCACCCAGGGCAAGGACTTGAGCGACCTACTGGAGGACTCACTCACCTGCATTGGACCAGAGCTGAGCTACACCAAGGTTTGCACCCTTACTCGTGTTGTGTTTTCTGCGGGCAACTGCTTTGCCAATCCAAAGCTGCAAGCACGTATGCATGCTGTCCAGTCCTCATGGTTCAGCGCCACATTGGCACTCAAAGTGTGCATTTTAATGCCAGCTTGCACTTCCTTCGCCAAATGTTACACATAGGCAAACAGCAAAGACCAACTGGAACTCCAGGTGCTCAAACTCATGTTTTGTGATCGTTAGTTGCATATAGTCTCAAAGTGCTTGGAAACTCTACTGCGCAATGGTGATGAAGGCTGTGTGGTGCAGAGCCCTGCTGTCTTTGTCAGCCAGTATCAAAGTGCAGCCAGCTTCAGCACCAAGTCCTGCCAGCTTTCTGTCAACACCACTGACAGCTTCACTAAGGTCTTGTACTCTGGTGGAGCCGACGTGACTTACTCCTCCATCCAGGACTTCATCACAGCTTTGACAAATGGTGACTTTGTCATGGGCATGACTCCTTCCGAGCAATTTGTTCAGGTTCGCTTCCAGCTGTTTTCTGTCGATCACCGGCGGCGCTCTCACAGTAGACACCTAATGGCCTTGCTTAGTGTACGTCCCTGACTCAATGGTAGCTCCAGCGGCTCTGATATGCATGTGTCTCATATGCAGCTTTTGACAGCATGTTAATGTGCATATGTCTTGCACGTCTCAGCATGCAGCCAACCCAGCTTTCTCTCTTTCTGTGACGCAAAAGTGTGTGCACTCTAGACACTTGCAAGCATTATATGCTGCTGAGTGTTGTTTGACTTGTAGGTGGCAGAGGTGCCTGCAATGGCACCAGCAAGCAGCATGGCAGCTGCTGTATCAGCTGCGGCTGCAGCTCCTGCTGTACTTCCCAATGCAGCCACTCCAATCTTGCCTGCCACTCCCGCAACAACTGCCTAAGCTAGTTAGCATTCACTATGTATATAGCAAATCAGTAGCAAGTGTATACATGCAGACCTGAACAGAAGAGCTGATGGGGGTTTGCAGCAGTGCAGCAATCAAAACAACTCTTTTGCCAATGTTTGACTAAGCTGGCTTCAAGCTGGGTTGTGTCTTTCCAGATGAAGTTCAAGCAGTCGTTCATTGATAGGTCATAAACAATGAAATTGTGCCTGGGACTGGTGCTGCAACGGCACCATGAATGTAAGCCATTTTGCTTGACACATTCAACGTTTGAGAAAACACGTGCTGTCTTATGCCATGCTCACACTATGACAACTTATTGCCAGGTTTTTGCATCATCCAGATGGCAAAAGTTTGACTACAATGCTCAACCTGTGCTATGTACCAGACCCTTCTTGTAACAAAGCCCTGGCAAAGCCTGTTCCAGTTTTGGACTTTGCTATCTGCTTGAACAGCACAAGCTCTTTCACAAGCCGAGTATGTGCTGTCTGCAATACTCAGCCATGACAGTTGTCATCCATAGCAACCAGGTGCCTCACAGAGAATAATGGTGATCTACACATAACCTTCGGCCTTGGCTGTGCCTTCCAACTTAGCCAGCAGAGCAAGTGCTTCAGCAGGTGTCATGTGTGGTCGTCTGGGAAACATGAATGCCCTTGTGCTGCAGAACACAAGACACCTCAGTCAAAACGTGCTACCCATCAAGAAGATTATAAAAAGCATTCAAACCAGACACTTTAAAATTGACACATTGCTGTCACACGAAGAAATTTTGTCAGAGCCTGCAGTGAGAGGATGTGCATGCATGCCAACTGTGCTACTTAGGTGTATATCCTATGAGCTGTTGCTGCAGAGCAACACATGACCAGTAAGCACAGCGGAGTTGTGAACCAAAGACAGTCCACAACTGCTGTGTGTTAGAGTTGCACAGGTGCTGTTATGCTCGATAAAGAATGTGCCATATGCAGCTGCACAGAGCAGCTGACTCAGGTGGCTATGTCAAGGCTGGAACCAGTCACACGACGCACAAAGCTTGAGCTGCATGAAATGCAGATGATGCTGAGCTTGGTGGACCAGCTGAAACAAAAGGCCATGAAGGCAAGACAGGTGGGGGCAAAGGCCAGCTCACTTTACACAGAACTGCCTGACTTTGTGACCAAAGCCATTGTAGCGCTGCCACGGCAGGCCCTTCCTGTACTTCTTCTTGTTGGGGCGGTTGAGGGCAATGCCCCCCTTCTTGCCCCTGCCATTGCTGCCATTGCCATGGCTCCCGTTCCCATTCCCGTTGCTGGCCTCTGTGGGCTGCCAGAAGGCCAGAGGCTTGATGCCTGTCACCTCTCTGATCAGCCCATTCAGTGCCTTCACCTGCAGAAGATACCCAGAAACTGAACCTCTCTTGGTCAGAGGCAGGGTCATCAAATGTCTGTGTTTGGCTCTGATGGCACTCAATCAGCACTTCCAGCCGGATTGTCTGTCGTGTGTTCAACATCAGGCATGAGCATCCTTAAAGCATGTAGAGTGCATCAACCAAGCACAAGCCAACAGCAACAAGCAAGCTGACAGCTACTGCCCAGATTTGCCACATGCAACAGCATGACATGGCAAATGCATAAGTGTGCAATGAGCCACTGACTGCTGGGCAGTCCTGTAGATGCTGCCATGTGAAATCCCCTTCCTGCCCCTGACGGCACCCCAAAGGCAAACAACAAGTTCGCCCTTAGAGTCAGGTACACCTCAGATCATTGTCAAACCAAGGGGCAGAGCAATCAGGCAAGCTGGTAATGTACAAGACAAAGCTTGTGGCGTGAAAGGCAGACCTCTGGTTCTGAGTTCTCAGGCCAGGTGCGGCCGTCCACCACATCATTCAGACTGCTCAGCAAGCGCCACACGTCCCCCTTGCTGGCAAAGATCCTGCACAGCAGCCCACCATTGTAAGTTTCTGGTGACTATTGGTACTGCAGTAGCTACTGCCTGCAGAAACTAAAGCTCTTCCAAGCCCGCTCCTCAATCATCCTGCGTTGCGTGGCAAGCAACAACATGCATATGCCAAAGATGCAGAGTGATGCTTGCTGTTCACCACCGCAAGAACTTGTCAGCATAGGAGTCTGCTTTCTTTGTGATGTGTGGCATAGGGTGATGAAGGTCCCTGACCCATTTCATGTAAAGCTTGTTGCGCATGCATGCCAGGTGGGTTGTACCTTTGCAGTTTGCATGCCAGTTGGTCAAACTGTGGGCGTCTGACCCTTTGATAGCCCAGTTGTCCCAGGTCCCCTCCTTGACACTGACAATCTGGGATGACAAAGAGCAAAGCATAGCAGTGAAGGAGCTTGGAAATATGTCACTTCCTGAGTTTGCTAAGATCTATTCAGTGAGTCTCCTAGCTTTACTCATCAAGTCAGCTGCAGAGTGAGTTGTTTGTCCATGCACTCTATGTACTGCTCACGCTGTGCAGCCAGAGCAGTTGTCAATACTTTTGAATCCCTAATCATGTTGCTGCATGTGGGGTCAGTCACTCAGACTGATCACAGCAAATGGTGTACACCGCTAGCCTAGCCAGTGTACTTTTGCTCAATAGGCTTTGCTTTTTCTTGTGCATTCAATGTTTTCATATCATACAGCCATGCTTCGGCTTGCCTGTGCAAAGCTTGCTGTTCCACATCAGCTGAGCTGCAATTAGCTTGCATGCTGGCTTTGCTCATCTGCAGGCGTTTCTCACTCTGTTGGCATGCAGGAGTATGTACGCAAGCTTGGCACCTGTCTGGTGGAACTGTCAGCAGACAGTCAGAACAGAGACGCCACACAGCGGCTGCAGAAATGGGTCACAGAAGTCAACTCCATATTTGCTATCACATGCATCTGCAAGCAGAGTGGTCTTGCTAGCTTTCGCCGAGGCAAAATGGATGATGCAACTGTTCTGCCAGATACGCTTCCCAGCGATGCTGTCTATCATGACATCATGGTGAGTCGCATAGTTCATCTGCTCTGTCCGACACGCCAGTCAGCCACCCTGCCGGTACCACCCCCTCCCCCCTCCCACCCCTCCAGCAACAAGCTTGAGAATGCTTGAACTGCCATTGTACAGACGCCTCTTCACACTCGTCCAGAAAGGCTTTGCTGCAAGGGCTTCCACAGGAGGTACTGGCCGCACAAACTGAACAAGAGCTGGCAAGTCACATTGTTAATCATGGTGTGATGTGACCAAATGTATGCTGTGCAATGAGTGCGCATGCAATTGTGCACACTTCATGGGAAATGTGTGTCTGCAGGAAGCTATGGACCACTCAGAGGAGCAACTACAGGATCTCATGCTTGTGCGCCGCCTTTTCTGTGCTCAGATGGGACAGCTGGCTCGGGACAGAGAGGCACTGCTCAACAAGTTGCTGGGTGTCAACAGTGTTGATGTCAATGTGCTGATGTATGCAAATGACAGGCTGGCACAGCTCACCCATCTAACAACGCAGTTGCGCAACCAAGCTGCAGCAGAGTTCCAAATGTACCTTCAGCTTGCTGCAGCCTTTTACCGCGGGGTAAGCATGACATTCTCAAAACAGGCAAACCTAGATTGTGAGTTGTGATTGTATGCAAGCCTCATCATTGGATGTGAGGCGGTGATGTGAGCACAATTGAACATGTTACCAGCTGCGCTGCATGCACTAGCCCTGCGAGTGCTGAGTCAGCGTCGTGCAGATTCACACATCCAGACAGCTTGCTGCCGCCATGGTGCATGCATATCCACACACACCTAGCTATCACTTGCTGGAGAGGCTGGCCAAGGATAGAGGCGAGCCCTCTATGGAACAGCTAGCAGCTGACACATCAGTGGATGGCTTGCAGCATGCAGCTAACTGGGGAGCAGGTTGAGACATACCTGCAGAAGATAACGATGAGCAACATGCATGAGTATGTGCCAATGTCAGAAAGAACACGGTGACATCGTGTGATGGGGATAAGTTTATTATAAGTTGCAGGCTCTTGTTGCCTATACAGACAATGCCAAGGCTTATTCAGGTTTTGGCTGTACAGCTGTGCTACTGGTATGAGTTGTGTGGGTGTTGTGAGTCAGACAGGTAGTCAATTAGCAGAGGCATTCCTGTTGAGCTGCATAAGGATCAGGATGCATCTGTATGGGTAATATAAGATTCATTCTGCATTTTCCGTGTAATGCGAACATACGGGTAGAGTCTGCAGACCACTGGTTATTTAGACCTTCAGACAACTTCTTACAGATGACCAAAGACTTTGAGTGCTTCGCCAAAATGTTTCGAGTGTTTGATGAATTCATTTGTTGCAGACCTTTGAGTTACTTCAAGTTACTTCAAGTTGACAAAACTATTGCAGTAAGCCGGTTTGTTTTCCTGAGGTCTGCCAGGCTGTGCTGTCTATATCGGACGCTTTTACCGAAGCGGTATTGAATTTTGCAGCAAATTCTGGCCAGCATGTGCTGATGCTCCATGCAATTTGCTTTGAAAGCTACAGACTGCTGGAAAGCACTTCGGCTCTTTACATATCTCGAAACGTATATACTAAGCAATGTTGAGACTCCATGTAAGCCGGATCAGAGTCAACAGTCAGCAGGGTGCTTATGTACTTTGCTGTAAACTAATCTGTCTTGATTTTGCAGGGGTTGCATCACCTTGGAGTTTTAGGGTTTGTCGTATCCGATCGGATCTGGCTTCAGACATTCGCTCGTAGTATCAGCTTGCATGCAGTTGCGCAGCACAGCTTGCCACAGTGCAGCATCGCCGAGCATCTTTAGCATCTGGAGATAAACAGCTCCTTTGCAGCCTTGCCGTCTGGCCCTGCACCAAATCTCGTGCACGCGTGACATCCAAAGGGATGCTTTTAGTCAACGGGCAGGGCTCGGGACAGTTGCATAGGTTGCCACCGTGCCAGGCAATACATCAGGAGTATCCCGGATTGACAGCGTCTGCTCACATCAACAGACATCTGAGTCGCAAGGCAAGTTTGCGTTGAAGAAGACTATTGAGCCCGATCACTCGCGCTTCCAGTACGTTAAAAGACGGACAACTCTTGCAGGCGTTGAAGCAGCGACACTACAGATCGAGTCACAAGCGAAGTTCTATCCAGATGCAAGCAGCCCCAGTATGTGCTGACATGATACTCAAGCCATGCGTGAAAGTTCAGTATCTGTTTGCCTGGTTTAGTCATGACAGGCTTTGCAGGCTATTGAAAAGGAAGAAGCTGTGGAAAGTGCCCCAGCTACTCTTTGTAAGGAAGATGCAAGTAGCGACGAAAGCATGCGGGTCAAATTCGAACAAGCTGTTCGGAAAGCTCAGGATGAAATTTGTAAAGCCGTCTCAGACTTGGATGGCAAAGAGTTCCATGAGGATGCCTGGACAAGACCAGGAGGTGGTGGTGGAGTGTCAAGAGTCCTACAGGTAGTTGCCACTTGCACTTAGCAAAGCACGCATGCATTACAAACAGCGTGCAACCTGTCACTAGCAAGCCTAGTACCCACATTGCGGCACATCTTACTTTGCAACTGTCATTCTTGAGATATCACCATTGAAAAGACACGTCGTTCAGAAGGCACCTTTTCACCTCACTCCACGCACAGGGTGGCAATGTATGGGAGAAAGCTGGAGTGAATGTGTCTGTGGTGTATGGCAGCATGCCTCCTGAGGCCTACAGAGCAGCCACAGGCACCACCAAGAACCTAGGCAAAGAGAATGGAGCTCAAGACAGAGTGCCCTTCTTTGCATGTGGCATCAGCTCTGTCATGCATCCCCACAACCCCTTTGCTCCCACCATGCACTTCAACTACAGGTAAACACAGTGTGTAGTCAAAGACCGCTTCAGTAAATCATCACTGTGCCACATGCTCTTGCTCTTGTGACGTTGTCATGATTTTCTGCTGCTACAAAGGTACTACTGAGTGCAGGCACAATGCATGTAGGTGCTGCAAAACCTTTGAAACATGAAATCCCTACTGCTGTAGACGGCTCAACATTTGTCATGACATTGCTTGCTCTGCTCTGCTGTGCTCTGCTACGCTATGCTATGCTCTGTTTTGCTCTGCTCTGCTCTGCTTTGCTCTGCTCTGCTGACCCAAACAAAATTATGCAGTATTGATGTGGACACCACTATCCTGACTTCATGGCGGCAAGCTCAGCTCATGCTGAAAGGTCAAGCTATTTACCCACAGTCATAATCCTTGAAAGGATGCATGTCAAAGGTATTGTCATCTGCCTACTGTGAGTATCTGAACACTGCTGCAGATATTTTGAGACAGAGGAGTGGAACGGCATCCCCAGTCAATGGTGGTTTGGTGGTGGCACTGACATCACTCCCTCATATGTCAATGCAGAGGACCTCAAGCACTTCCACGGCTCATATAAGGTAAAGGCCTGCATGCCTGTTGTTGGGCTTCCTGCGGACACGTCTGCCGCAAACTGTACAGATGCAGTTGCCTTGTCAGATCTGTGAATAGCTTGAGCACAGGCCGCATCCACATGACATGTTGTCAATGTAGTACTCAATCAAGGTACCCAGGGCGTGCTGGTAGCACCATTTGAATCATCTCAAAAGCACAGCTGAGAGTTTAAAAAGCACAGCATTCACGACTACCCTTTTGCATTGAACTGGTGTCAGTCATTGCTCTGTGTGAAGAAACCGTCACATGCACAGAAATTTACCATCATTTGGTCGTCTTCAAAGTTCTTGATGTTCTTTTTGCCTGCTATGCCTTGATCGCTGTCTTGCTTGTGACTGCGCTGAGGAGCGTGCTGCATGACAGCTTGTTACCTCAGCAGCTCATATCGTTTTGTCACTGAGGCACTCAAGTTTGCCTCATGCTGTCCCAGGCTGTCTGTGATAAGCATGACCCTGAGTATTGGCCCAAGTTCAAGAAGTGGTGTGATGACTACTTTGTGATCAAGCATCGCAACAATGAGCGCAGAGGCTGTGGCGGCATCTTCTTCGATGACCTGAACAACAAGGATGCCGACACCATTTTCAGCTTTTCTCAAGATTGCCAGAAAGCTGTGGTATGTTCCAGTGATCTGTTGGCTAATAAGTGCACAGCTGTCATAGCATGCAGGACATGATTGTCTCGTGTTGCTTGCACTGCAGTGTTGCAAAGTCTCTGTAGGATGTCAGTGGTGGCGTATTTGCTTCTCTTAGTCAGTACTTGAGGAAAGTTTGATGATGTCATCCTGATGTGACAATGGTGTCAGATGAAGCTTATGCTTGCCCTGCAGGTGGACTCATACCTGCCCATTGTTGCTCAACATAAAGATGACAAGTTCACTGAGGAACAAAAGCACTGGCAGCAGATGCGGCGAGGCAGATATGTTGAGTTCAATCTGGTATGCAACTCAGCCACACTAGATGTCAGTGCACAGAGTGGTATCAAATTCCAAATTTGTTGAAATACATGACCACCTTGCTGCATAGTTGCTGTCACGGTTGGCAACATAGCCATCACTTCCTGCTGACAGTGAGTGCTTTCCTTGTCAGTGAAGTATACTGTGTTCCTTTCACATGCAAAAACAGCATGTGAAAGAGATTGGTTGCATGTAATGCAGCCAAGGAGGTATCAGGCAGGGCCTCAAGACACTTCACGTCAATGTGTGCAGGTGTATGACAGAGGCACCACTTTTGGGCTGAAGACTGGAGGCAGAATAGAATCAATACTTATGTCATTGCCTTTGACCTCACGATGGGAGTACAATGTGCAACCTGAGGCTGGTTCTCCTGAAGCTGACTTGCTCGATGCTTGCCTGACCCCCCGAGAATGGGCATAAACAGTGCCTGCTGGTGCTAGCAACTGTAGCTGATGAAAATTAGAGTAGTGATTTCATGCAAAATCTGCTGTGTGACCACACAACATGTCTGGGCATGTCTGATCTAGAATCGAGTCGCACTTGCTAATGGCTAATTCACGTCATCAGGTTCGGAATTCGCATGAAGGGTTTGTAGCATGCATTGCACTGTTCCAAGGTTCGGTTTTCTGGCATTTCGGGCTCTGGCCCGCGCGGATCTCACTGTGCATTGCTGTGATCTTTATTACCGCTTGTGAATACTGCAGCGACAGCCTGCACGTCGCTGTCAAGGTGTACCGAACACATCCAGTTGTATGAGTGATCTGGACTTGCAAACCGCTGGCGTGCAGCGTCCGCTTTGGTAGAGGTACTTAGGTACGTCACCTGACAGTCTGTCTAGCTCGATGGCGTCGTGCGAGGCCGTGCGCCTATAGGCGACTGTCTTGGTTGAGATGTTGCAACCCGCAGGTTGTCTATTCAAGCCTCAAGCCAGTGGCAACGCATGGCAGCCTTTGGCAATTCTTCATTTGGCGCAGCGGCTTCTGGAGCTGGCAACTACAACCCAAACAAAGACGCAGAGCTAGTATCACCCCCCACAGATGCCATTAGCAGTCTCCATTTCAGCCCTACCTCCAACTTCCTGACTGTCACATCTTGGGACAACCACGTCAGATGCTACGAAGTCCAGCCGAACGGGCAGTCGCAGCCAAAAGCAGCTTTCTCACATGCAGCCCCAGTGTTGTGTAGCGCCTGGAGCAGCGATGGATCAAAGGTCTTCTCAGCAGGCTGTGACAATGAAGCCAAAGTTTGGGATCTTGCCAGCAACTCTCAGCAAACAGTAGCCAAACATGATGCTCCTATCAGACACATGCACTTTTTCAACAACATGCTTGTCACTGGGTCTTGGGACAAGACACTCAAGTACTGGGACCTGCGCCAAGCTAATCCTCTCCATACCCAGACACTGCCAGAAAGAGTGTATGGCATGGATGTGCGCCACCCTTTGCTTGTTGTTGGTCTGGCCAACAGGCGTATCCAGATCTTCCACCTCAGCAACCCTGGTGCTGTTGTCAAAGAGCTGGAATCCCCACTGAAGTTTCAGACCAGATGCATAACATGCTTCCCAGATTCCACTGGCTACCTGATTGGCTCGATCGAGGGTCGTGTGGCAGTTCATCATGTGGATGACAACCTTCAGAGCAAAAACTTTACTTTCAAGTGTCATCGTGACTCAACAGGCGGTGGCGATGGCATCTGGGCAGTCAACTCCATAGAGTTTCATCCTGTGCATGGCACATTTGTCACTGCTGGTTCAGATGGTCAGTACAACTTCTGGGACAAGGACAGCAAGCAGAGGCTGAAAGCTATGTCCAGAAGCACTCTGCCAATTCCATGCGCTGCTTTCAACAAGGAAGGCACCATCTACGCTTATGCTGCATGTTACGACTGGAACGAAGGGCATGCCAAGCACAACCCTACATCAGCAAAGAACTTGGTGCTGCTTCATCAGCCTCAGGATGCAGAAGTGAAAAGCAGAAGTAGGCAGGCAAGTGGCAGGCGCTAGTCACTGCAGATGTGACTGTAGTCAGTCTTGTCTCAGCGTTGCTGCATTTGCTCATGTGTAGAATTTTGATGATTTATCATATTGCATAGACTAGATTACATGCCTGGCATGCGCCTGACTTTGTTTTTGCTTCAGCGAGACTTTGTATTTTGACACTGAGCGTGCTGCTTATTGCCTTAAGTCACATTGCCATGTGGTGCCTCGTCCTGTTGTGCCCTCTTTACAAGACAGCTGTGCTGTCAATACATGCATGAAAAACTGTGCTACAAACAATTTGCCTTTCGACACATCTATGCTTGAGCAAACTGACATACCTTGCTTGCTAAACTCATAGGTTCTGGGCTGCACAATCGCCAATGTGCATGTCAATGTAGACATGCCATTTTATTTAGTCAAAACGAAAGTTATGACACTATTGCATCCCATCACAGTCTGCTGCCATCATTAATAAGTGCTTGATACGATGCATTCTCGTCAGTTCGTTTGGTAGAAGACACGCCTGGCTGCTGCATATCAGATGCACCATCTTCGTTTGATGTCAGCTCAAAGACTTTGAGCAACTGTGCCTTGGCTGACTTTACGTTCTCCAAGGGGCCATCCCATGCAATTTCTGTGAGTACATCATATGCTTGGTCCAGCAATTCTTCAGAGTACAGCCCAGTATCCTCAACAGTCATCAATCGCACATACAACTGCTCTGCAGCTTGCTTGCGGACCTGCAGATTCCACATCGGATCACATCCGGAAAATCAAACTGGCAGCTTGTTTCTGTGCCTATCATAATCACCTGTGTTTGTGCGCCACATTTTGGCTGTCAAAGTGATCCTAACGACATCAATGCAACACAGCAAGCACACCTTAGGCAAGTCTCTGAAGCCAGTAAGTTGCACAAGACTGTAACACCCAGAGCCAACAGCGTACCTTTGGATACCGATTGACCATGAGTGCCAACAGACTTTGAAGCGCTGACGAACTCACAGGCTTTGCACAGGATATGAGTTGACATAGCAGGGACACTGCTGCACACAGGCGAGGGACATCCTTGCATTGTTGACATTCCTTCTTTGTCAACTCCAAGATGGTGCCTGCAGATGCGTACATGGCTTGTGAGGAATTATAGCCTTGATCAACACTGTGTTTAAATGGCTGCATCGGGCCAAAACTGCCCGAACAATAGCCAGACCTGCTGGCCTATCATTGCAGCAGCATGTCAGCAACCAGCGGGACAACATCCTCATGAAAGGCATTTCGCTTGTGTGTATTTGTACTTCTTTTTAACTTGACCAACAGAAAACAAACAATGACAAACAAGACGCATGCAAACATCTACCGAGTGTGTGGCTCAGGTCTTTCTCCAGCGCAAGAATGTGTGTCTGGGAGAGCAGCACTTCTGCAGTGCGCAGGATGGGTGTTGCAAGCCGGGGGCTTCTTGCATGCTGGCCCCACAGGTCTGTCAGCGCCTGGGCAACATCAGTCAACAGCTGACTTCCCTCCCCTTCTGCATGACAAGCATTGACTGACTACTGAAGAAGAGAACTGACATCCGCAGCCAACCAATTAAGTTGTACAGATGTGTCAGGGTTATGGACCTGGTCAACTGTCATATGTCAAACACTGTCAAATGGTTATTATGTCTTGGGACATCAAACCCTGAGCAAAATTGTCAAAGACCTAAGCTGAAAATTATACACCATCTTTGCAATTGGTCTGTGTACAGATGCATGTCACATGGACCAGTGACACAGGAATGTAAGCATGCCCAGTCGTATATGTAGCTCATATAGCCTGCCATACTGCCTTTGACTGAACAAATGGGAATGAGCATGACAAGAAGATCGCTATGATACTGAATCTGAGCTTTGGGGTCAAGCAGTGCAACTGGTGCAGTGAGGTTACCAGGGTCTGCTGCAGTTAAGGTCTGTACAAAGGCTGCAGAGGCTTCTTTGCACAGAGATGCATCAAGACCTCCTATGCTGGCAACCAGCCCCTCCAGAACAGCCCTTCTGTACTCTGGTACAGCCAGAAGGGCACTGACGCCCAGCAGCCCCTGCAGGAAACCCTGAACTTCCAAAATCACGTGTAACACACATGCATTGTATGTACACAGTCACGTCTGTCCTCATTGTTGATGTTTGCAGCAGCCACTTTACAGTTTGCACTGTATCTGCATTAGTCCTTTGATCAACATCACGCCAGGAAAGCTAGTGTAGTGAGCAACGCAGTGGACTTTGATGACATCAGTTTTTCCCCAACCAAAATACTATTTGAAACAAAACAAGGCTGACTTGACACCAAGTTTGCAGCACGCATGAAAGCCACTGTATGTTGTACCTGATCGACGCTGGACATAACAGCGGTCTCAGCCTCCGGTGTTGCTGTTGCTGTCTGCAAGTGGTGCACAGCTGCTATTGGAGGTAGATGGTGTTGCTGGCAGATGAGCTCGCGCAGGTTGTCTAATGCTGCCTGCAGGCAAAAGAACACAGGATTGGTTTGCAGGCACCCTTTCCAGATGACAAGGTAGCAGACACTGTGGCAGCACAACGCTGTGCCACAATGAAGCAAAACCTCACAATACATGCACACTGCAAGCCAGGCATGCGTGCCAGGCAGCTTGTTTTGCAATGCCAGCAACACGGACAACGTAGCGTCGCTCTGAAGCATGACAGCAGCTCTTGCATCAGTGGCCAGCAAGCTGGCACAACCCTTCACAGTCTGACAATCACATTGCGCTGCCATGTAGGTTGGCAAATAGTGTCAGATGACAGAGCAGCGGCTGACCCATTGATTGAGGTGTTCTTAATATTAGCAGACACTTGTGACAACAAGCGAATGCTGTCAAGCTCAGCATGGCCAGTACCTATGTATGTACGCTATAATCATACCAATGTACGCTGTCAAGCTCTGCATGACCTGTACATAAGTAATTTTCACCATAAAACATATGCTGTCAAGCTCTCTGTTACCTGCACTATCAAAGATATGGTGTGACCATACACAATGACGACTGAAACACAGTGAGAGCAGCAGCTGACCTCTCTCAAGCGTGCAATGCGCTCCACAGACTGCTTCAACAGGGCTTGGATGACCATGTGTGTGATTGAAGCCTGCTCTTCACGCTCCACCTTGATATGCTCCTGATCTAGGCTGCACAGTAGCACAAGGCACTGCGGCATCTCCTGCACTGCTGCCTCTCTTACCCAGCTGCCAATATCTCCCCTGCACAGTCAGCAGCATCTGCTGTTTGGAATATGGAACAGCCATATCTCCTTTGCCCACTCTGCAGCGTCTGCAGTGTGGCGTGTGTGTAGCAGCCGAAGCTGCTCTGAGCATTCAGTAGCGCATGTATTGTGGCATGTGCAGCAGCAGCCCCTCCTGCACAGTTCAGCAGCATCTGTATTCTGATATGAGCACCGGCAAGCAGCTGCGATCAGCGTGCGCAGAAGGACATGACATGTCTGCGGCATTGTCAATGCAGCCCCCTCTTTCCCAAATGTCACCTGCAGACAGGTCAATGCCTGTATCTGATGTTAAAAAACACGCAGCATGGTGCAGGTGATGCCAATCCTCGTGAGGGCAAGGAGAAAGGATAGAAGACTGTGTGTGCTGTAGGCTAGATGGACATGCAGCTACAATTGCAAAGTGACTTGAGGAATGGCCAAAATTTGTGAGCTTTGCCACAAAAGCAATATTGCTGTCGGCATTGTCTTTCTGCTGTCCCTACTCATTGAAAGTACTGTGTTACCATGCAGGCAGCAAATTGTAGCTAGCACCCCATCCTTTGCATCAAAGCACAGCCTCTTGTGTGTTCTGCTAGCACAGCTATCTCGTGAATGCTGTGGGGAAAGGTCTGACCTGTTGTCTGTGCTGTAATCCTCAACAGCCGCCAGCAGTGCTTTCACCACATGCTCCCTCAAGAGCACAGCAGCTGCTGGATCAGCTGCCGCTGAACTTGTGGCCGCTTGACTGGCATCACCGTCAGCAGCTTCCTGGCAGATGCCATACAGCTTGTGTGCAACCAGGGCAAGTGCCTTCACGGCTGCCACCCTGGTCTCTGCATCTCTATCATCCGGGTCTTCTTCTACCTGTGTTTACCACAAAGCAATGGTATAGATTTCAAGAAAGCAGCAACAACAGTGTTGACCCAAAGCCCAAAGCTTGCACGGCAGTACAACAAATTCAAAATCGGCATGCCAGTTAAATCTTGCTCTGTAGAGTTACCAGTGTTGAGGCTGAGCAAGGGTGACAGCAAGATAGACTTTGAAAGGAGCATTTGCCATAAGTGCCTTTTAGTCAATGGATGTTTTGGCGTCACAGTATCAAACCTGTGTTGCAGCAGCCAGCCCTGCCAGAACTTGGCGGGAAAGAGGTCCTAACAGCCATGTGGGCAGAGCGCCAAGCGCAGCTGCAGCCCCTCTCTTGACTGCAACATTAGGGTCTGTCAGCAAACCTAGGTACTTATCAGACGTCCTGTTGATTGCCTCAGCGTCCCCTGTGGGCATGTAGGTGGCTGTAAACGCTGCCAGCGCTGAGCACGCTGCGCTTTGAATAGATGCGGTAGGGTGCCGAAGATTTTCATCAATGGAGCTGTGCAGCTGCTTGTGCTGAGCTGGTGTGAGAGGCAGCTTGGCAAGCGCTAGGCATTCCACAAGCCTGCAGAAAAGGAAGCACGTGTCAGCAAACATATGGATGCATAAACAAAACCATGCATGCAGAGGTGTCAAGCAAAGGGGCAGGCTGACTGGCCAGGGGCAAAAGATAGCTTGGTTGGTATGCACTGCTCAAGCTTACTGCGCAGTTGAGATTTCAGCTGCATGGCATTTGCTACGGCAATCAACATGGACGCTGTCCGGCAGCTCAAGGTACACGGAGTCCAGGAGTGACAAGCAGCCTATACTGTGTGTCAGGCAGCAAAGGAAGCTGCAAAAAACGGCTTGTGGCCAAGCTGACCTGCAGACAGCTCCCCTCATGAGCTCCCCGCCCTTGCCCCTGTACAGCCTAGCCTTCTCAATGGCTGGCACCACACCCGCCACAGCAGCCTGCCTCTCTGTGTCCAGAGCCTGACCCTGACTGTGCAAGGCCAGGGTCAGCTCCCCCACCCCCAGTGCGGCCCCATGCCTGACCTCCAGGATGCTGTTCAGGCACAGCGGCAGCAGCGTGTCCACAGCTGTGGTCTGGAGAAACCCTGGCTGTGTGGGGACTAGGGCTGCTAGGGCTTTTGAGGTCAGCTCACGCAGAGAGCGCTCCCAGTGACTGAGCTTGGTGGAGAGCAGATGATCGGCCAGGGCTTGTTTGTACTCGGAGAATTGGGCAATGAAGGGCGCCACTGTCAAGTAAGCCTGCAGCACATGCACAGCAGATGTCATGTTGCAGTACTGACCCAGCTTCTGCCTCATAAAAGGCACATATCAGGCCTTTTGGGGAAAATATATTGTTTGCACACCGTCTGTGCTTGACTAGATGCACCGGATGCTCTGAAAGCCATAAATGCTGTGATGCTCTAGATATTACCCCTGTTGCAAGAGACAGCAGCTGAGGTGATTTTTGGTTTGCTGTACGACAGACAATTTAATTGGCAGATACATGAGCGCACAGGAGACTGACAACACTGCCAGATTAAACTGACTGTGTAATTGCACTGTCAGCGGCCAACCAAAGCTGCCAATGTTGAAGAGCATGGCTCATTGTAAATGCCAAATTGTGAATGTCTCATGAGGTTCTCCATGATTCACAGTGCAAAGCTACTCTGCAGCTGTGGGAACTGACAAGAAAATCATGAGCAGTGTGACCGTGTGCTGCACTCTCGCCCGACAGAGATTATGATGAGCACAGCAGTGAGCAACTGTGAGCCAGTGACCAACTGGGCTGCCCTGGTCTCTTTGAAGTCTTTGCAAAATCTTCATGTGCTTGGAGGCTGAGCATGGCGTGGCAATACCTGCGTCCTAGAGCTGAGGGTGAAGTAGTCTGCTGCTGTGAGGATGTCGATCCCATGCGGCACATTGCCTTGCCTGCCCACACTCTCTTGATACGCAGCTGAAGCTGCTCGCCTACAGTTCACCTGTTTACACATCAGCAGAGAAGCTTACGTTGACTGCCTCAGTTTGCAGAAAAGCCCAAAAGTGAGGTGTACTAGGCTTCCCTGTGGGCATGTTTGCAACTGTGCTAGGTACAGTGGGGTGAGTTTACCTCTCAAACAAAGAATTTGAGCATACAAAAGTTGCCAAATGTTTTTTTTTGTCTGTCTTGTTTATGAGGCAGCAGTCAGTCAGGAAAGCAAGGCCTGACCGACAGTTGCAGCAAATCTGTCCAGCTGGCACCATCTTTGCAAAATGCACATGCAGGTGCCTGGCTACTAGATGCTGCTGCTGCAGTTGCTGAAGACTGCAATGAGGTGAACTGGATGGCAGAAACATATCCAAAACTCACCTCACGATCATAGCAAGCTGTCACCAGCAAAGCAGGTGCCAGAACGGCAATGCTTTCAAGCATATCAGCTGCTGTGTATGCCCTTGCAAACGCCCAGCAAACGTAGGCAGCTGCGTCTCTGACGTGTGCACCCACACTGCAACAGATGATATCAGTCAGCATGATCATGAATTGAGTGCCAGTTGGGTGATACATGAGTGTGGCTGGTCCCCAAAGGGCACTGCTGACCTGCAGAAAGGCCTTTTGAAAGGCGCAGTAGCAAGTCTGCAAAGGGCTCATGACCCATGGAAAGGCATTCATGCTTTTCAACCTAAGTTATCACCACAAGGCATAACAACAAGCTGGCCAGGGGTAGGTGATGCCTTGGCAATGAAGCAGCAGGCAATGCAGGCTTGGCATTGTGACACATGAGTATGCAAAGTGTAGGGCAAGCTGGCCACGATTCAGATTTGCCAGTGCTGATGATGTGAGTGTGCAGTCAGTAGACCTGTGGGGGCCTCTGCGCACATCATACTGCAGGGCTTCAGCAACCAGCGGGGCTACAACGCTCAGTCTGGAAGGCAACAGAAGCCCTCGCCTCGCCAGCTCAGCGAGAGCGAGGCAGCCTCCATGCCAGGCTGTGTCTGACTCACTGGGGGAGAACAGCTCTATGACTGATCCTACCACATCATCGCCCAGCTCCTGCAAGCAGCATAGGCAGTTCATGTTGGTGACGATGCTACAGTTGCACACCTGGGATGATCTTTACGCAAGTGGCGTCCAGCTAGACAGTGGGCCTTGACACAGTCGTGCACTGCCAACTGATTAGACTGGCAGCACCATTCAGAGGCACTAGAAGCACAATGTGGTTGATACACTGACTGCTGTAAGAAGATGGCATTCTCAGGACTGTCACAGGACTCGGGTCTCAAAATTCACTCAGGACTGACCTCAAGGGCATACATGTGTTTGAAGGGTGAATGCATGAACAAGTGAATCAATAAATGAATCATTGACAAAGTAATGAATAGTGCAGTAACAAACAACGCAGTGATGAATGAATGAATGCGGATGCATTACGCATCCAGAAGCATCAGCTTCAAGATGTGTTCCTGGCTGCAGCTCGGTCCGGCAGAGGAGCATCAGCTTTGACTTGTCCTCCCTTATGTGTAGCATGTTTGGCTGCTGACCATTTGTTTGTTGCCACTGACCATTTGTTTGATGCCAGCACTTGTTCAATGCCATCATTTGTTTGATGCCAGCACTTGTTCAATGCCATCAGCACTTGTTCAATGCCATCATTTGTTTGATGCCGCCATGACAAGGCAGATGCACAAAGCAAGCAAAGCCCAGAACAGGCATGAAGCCTAACAGACCCAAAATTTCATTGACCACCAGAAAAGCTTGCATGGGTTTCCCCCAGCTGTAAGTCAGACCTGTGGCAGCCTGCTGGTGATGCGTCCCAGTCCCTTGGCTGCCGACCACCGCACTACAGTATCCTTGTCTTGCAGACCTGTCAGCAGCACCTCAATCACCTGCAGCAGTAAAGAGAATGATAATAACAGCAACAACAATAGTAATAATAGTAATGTTTAACAGTAATAATGATACTGATAGAAATAATGATAATAGAAGCGCTTCATGATGAGCTAGGTATGTGCAGGACAAGTCTTGTCTCTCCCGAGCAGCCTGTCTTGTGCATCCCTGTTGGGCGGCTGCGGGAGACGATGTATGTCAAGCAGGGCTAAGTGATTCTCCTGTTATGCAACACGCTCAATGCTGCAGAGACAGGTCAAGAACTGCGAAGGCCAGCAAGCATAGCATGATACATAACAACTGCAAATGGAGCGTGAAACGGAATGCAGAGCATGGTCAAAGTTCTCATCACCTCCTCGATCTCCTCAGGTATGTCGAGGTCATCATCTTCTGCGTCTTCAGCAGCAGCAGCAGCAGCAGCAGAGTTTGTGCTCTGTTGCATGGCATCTCTAGCTTTGCTTTCATGCAGACTTGGATCTGATGCCTTTGCAGATGCCTTTGGAGCACCACTATCCCCACTAGAGGCTGTCACTGGTCTGTCAGAACCAGTTGTGCATGCCTTACTGGTTGGTGATGCAACAGGACTGGCATTCACCAGAGGGGAAGGCTGCAAAGCTGGTCTGGATGAGTCACCATTTGCCATGCCATACGCTGGATTAGATGACTCAGTCTGAGAAGGTGCTGATGAAGCTGACTGTTGGACGTTTGGAGCTGAGTCTGATGTAACTGAGTCAGATGCAAGTGAGTCAGACACTTCTGAGTTGGGCTTTACTGAGCGGAGGTTGGACAGAGACTCATTGATTGAGACGCTGTTCTGTTGATAGCGCCAAGCTGCTACAGTGGCAGGCAGAAAGGTCAGCCCAATGCGCTGCACCAGTTTGGTGGCAAACTTCCTGGCAACGACGCTGGAAGCTGCTGTGCGGCTGTTGAGCAGCTGAGCAGCGTCTGTCCACATCTGAGAGGCAAATGGGAGAAGCTGCTTGCGCTGACCAGTGCTGAAGATTGCTGCCAGAGCATACGTCACACCTGAATCATACACGCCATGCATTCAATTCCCTTTTGGACTTGCATTGATCAGAGACAAGCCAAAGTGTGACCCTAAGATCTGGGAATTGGGTAGTGCGTCTGTATGGTCAAGCAAGACTTGGAAGACACATCAAGTTGAGACATAGACAGAATGCCAAGGCAGATGCGTGAACTACTTTGCATGTGCCAGGAGGTGATCATGGTAGCTCAGCCACCTGCATTTGTTGCAAGCTTGCAAGCATGTGTGCATATTGTAAAAAAAGGATTCCTTCTGGGTCAGACAGCAGCAGCATAACAGATTTGAGCGACAAGTTAAAGAGTCAGATTCAAGGATCATCATGCACTGACTGATGAGCCTTGCATGTTGTGTTGCATGGCTGTCACCAGCAAAGCTAAGTATTGCCACAACACAGCTGTCTTGCATCAACACCTGGTATCAGAAAATGGGCCTGGGATCCCTCAGAATGCAGTGCTGTGCGTGACCACTGCAGGAAGTCGTCCAGTGCAGGCTGCAAGTCAGGCCTTGTCAGCAGGCGCCCAAGCAAGAGAGCTGCCATGTCTCTAATGCTGCCTGGAGATGACAGGTGCCCCTTGTACATGTCCATGATCTTGGACACTATTGGTGGCCAGCTGCCAGAACTGCACAGGGCACAAGTGGCCCACTTGCAAACTTGCCAGCTATGCTGACAGGCCAATCAAAAGCAGACATTCTGATTGCATTCATGATATGATCCAGCCCGGTCAGTGTAGTTGAGGCATTGCGCTCTTGCAACAGCCCAAGAGCTGTTTTAGGGTGTGTGGATGGACATGATTGCACAAGCAGCAATGTGCCAGCGGCAAGTCTGCTGTATCACAGTCATGCTCGCACAGGACAACACTGTAAATGCCCTTGGCCCACATGCGACCACACAAGCTTTGAACTAAATGAGAAGCTTGGGGCACAAGGACAGATTGCAGGAGCAGGGGAGACCTGGTAGCGCTGGCAGAGATAGAGGAGTCCACACTGGCCAGGTCAAAGGGAATGAGGACTAGCTGAGCCAGCCAAAGGGTCAGGGTGCACTGAGCTTCCCAGATGCTGTTGCTTTCCTCCCTCCTCTGTGTGTCTTGCCCTACCTGCATGCACCATGAGATCAGTGAACTCTGCAGCGTGATATGATAGGACAGCTCATCTGTTCCTCCATAGTACAGAGGCTATGCTGTCTTGGAGGTATGGCATGTCAGGGGGAAGTGCAATGGCTCAGTTCTGCTTGAGGGTTCTGTTGCAGCTGTTTTGCACACCATGCAACATGTCTTTGGGAAAATTCTGGAACAAGACTGCTGGAGTATGAGATGTGAGGTTACACGTACATTTGCCTGGTAAAGAATGCAATGCAGTCCAACCCAATCTAACCCAATGCAATGCAATGCAATGACAGAAGGGCATACTTCCTCTTCTATTTTCAGAAGGAGCTCCACCACAGGTTCTAAGTTTGCAGCCTCATTGGGGAAGAACTTGACAACAACCTTGTATCCTCTGAACCACAGACAGGCATATGTTACTGCAGTAAGTAACATTGATGTTGAGCAGCCTGCACATGCTAATGGCATCTCAGTGAGAACTTTGCAATGCGCCAAGCATACCAATCTGCATGGTCAGCATCACAGACTGAACACACGGTACCTACAGAAGGCAGGTCTGTGCAGCGGGGCTGTGCAGCTGTTGCCAATAATCCAGTGCAGACATATTGCAGTGCAATATCTGATGGCATGGCTGGAAGTCTGCAAGGATGATACGTTGACTTCGTATTGTGCTTTGGAGCTGGCTGTTGACAAGAGGTAAGCTCTCACCGCACAGATGCTATGGACCACAGCAGCTTGCTGACATGCTGCACCACAAAGATGCTGTTGCTGGATGGCTCCAAGGCTGACTTCATAAGCAGCCCTGAAAGCGGTGTGATCATAGACTCCAGGTGCGGGTCCAGCAGCTGTGACTGCTCCTGATATTTCTCTAGCTACATCAAACAGCACAAGACAGACCTTCATTGTATGTCAAGGTACAAGCTGTGGCTTAGTGGTATGTGTGACAGCAAAGCAAGTTGGCTTACAATCTTCCTAAATCGTGAGTACGCTATCTGCGCGTCCAATCCTTGAGACTCGACTGTGCGTCGAATAAGCAGGCTTATCTCGTCTGCTTCCTCGACGTAAGTACATTCTCGCAGGCAGTCCAGATCCTGATCAAGCTGATCTCGCCAGCTGTCCATCGCCGATGCTGTGACTGTGCGTCAAAACTGTTGCTCTGGCAGGTTTCAGCTTGCTGGCTTGTGACCAAGCTGCTTTTGATGACGCTAGTGCGCTAAACAAAAGTTGCATGCCTGCCACCGACTATTGTCAGCACAGAAAGGCAGCGTCACTCGAACAGCCGTGATTCACGCATAGTTCTGGCCTCGTCGCGCATGTGGAAGCCTGCAATCGGAGCGCGAATGTGCAGAGAGAGAGAGGGACCTGCAAACTGTAGCACAAAACGCTGCGCGTCGTTACGCACGCCGAGGTGTACGGAAGTAAGCTTTGAATCAAATTAGGCATGTCACATCTGACATGTAGCGCAACGACCTAAACACATGTATCTAAAGTACCCATGTAGCCGTTGATCATTTTCTGACATACCGATGTACGGCGTACACGATGGCAATCTTAGATGGCAAAGTGCATTGACATGCACTTTGCTTAACGCGCCGAGCCAGGCAACATTTGAGTCTGCACGTCATGCTCCTTGCCGTCTGAATGCAAATGCTGGCGTGACGTGTTGTCATCAATCTATCCAAGTCCTCAAAGAACCTTCGACAACTGTGACTATGTTCGCCAAGCTCTCTGCATTGGTCAGCAGCGCCCCGAGCTTTCCTTACCAGATTGGAGAGCCTTACCGCACAGCTTGGGGAGGGTGGAAGCATTTCAAGGGTACAAGCAACAGTGACGGATCAGCCGTGTCCATATTTCGTACTTCCTCCACTAACAAGCAGGATCCTAAGCTGACTTCCGCCAGGAACGGCGTGAAACGCCTTCGGACTGTGAGTATACATGCACAGTCAACGTTTCAAAGTCTGATCACAAACTCAGTCGCAATTCTGTTGCAGTTGCGGCACCCGAATGTGCTGTCGTTTAAAGACACAGCTGAGCTCGGTGAACGAGGGGAGACCATCATATATCTCGTCACTGAGCCCGTGACCCCTTTGCTGGATGTACTTCAGACGCTGGACATGAGTGGTTCTGCCAGGTATGCTCAGCATCAGGGGCAAAGTCCTATCAAGGTGTATATGTTGTCTATGTGCTGGCTTCACAGTAATACAAGCAAGACTTGCCTTGACATGCAGGCAAGAGTATGTGGCCATGGGCCTGTATCACATTGCCAAGGCAGTCAGTTTCATCAACAGTGATTGCAAGCTGGTGAGTCCGTGCACCTTTGCACAGTCAACCTGAAGCCTTCAGCTCTTTCATCATCGCTTCACAGCCAAGTCATACAAAGTTGAGCCAGCCACCCATTACTGCAATGCAATTCTGCCACGCTGCTGGTGCAATCTCAACAATGTCCTCCATGCCTGCTCGCACATCCTTACCAACAACCACCTTCGGCGTCCCCTACCAAGCACATGTCTATGAAGAAACCTGTATAAGAAGGGAAACCAACAAGCAGGTTGCCGCTGCAATATTGGGTCTCTGATTGCAGATTCATGCGAACATTTGCATGAGAGCAGTAGTAGTGACAGAAACCTTAGACTGGCGCCTCCATGGCCTGGATCTCATGACAGAGCACATGGCAACTGGCGATCTGCCTCTCATGAGTGCATCCTGGATGGTGGGAGCCCAGTACAAGCCTTCGGAAATAGCTAAGTGTGAGTGGAGCGTCATCCAGCAGGGCCCGCCTTGGGCTGTGGACTCCTGGGGTCTAGGCTGTCTCATGCAGGTCCTATACTTCCTGCTCTCATAGTCACAGTTGTCTCAGATCCAAGACTGTGTTCCAATCCTGTGCCTGAGTCTACTAGCCTGCGATGCCGTTCACAGATGCAGCTGTGTGGCCATTTGGGCACTTGATGGGCTGCTTTACAGCTGCATTACCAGACTTAAGGGTCTACGCATAACCGCTGTTGACAACTGCCTACTGTCATGGTTTGACAGACACGCAGAGATCTATGCTTGCTGTGCTGTAATGCTGCATCTATGACTCATGACTGCCAACCACAAATGGGTTTTCATTGAGAAGTTAATCATTCTGAGCAGACATTTGTATGGCAGGAAGCATTCAACGGCCAGGAGATGGGATCTATGGAGGAGCTCAGAAACACAGCACCTATCCCCAAGCCTGTCTTGCAGGTGCGCTTTGCCTCAACCCAACACATGCTGGCTGCCATCATCTTTGGCAGACGATATCATGATCCACACATGCCTTGCATGCATGTGCAAGACTCACATGCTGCTAGCAATCTCACTGAACCACTCTCGCTGCCAGTCACAAACCCACAAGTGATTGCTCGCCATACTGCCTCTGAGTCCCAACACATGCAGCGGTTGTTGGAGTCAGCTTGAGCAAGATGGAATTGTTTCTGGCTGGCAAGTTCGTCAGCAGCTTCATTATGCTTGCACAGCTTATGATCGTTCAGCTCTGTGAGGCAGCAGTCCAATACAGATGAGCTGCGCCCAGCTGTGTCCAGTTGCATCCAGCTGCGCTGCTAGATTATGCTGCCAGCCCATGAGGCAACAGCCAGCTTGAAGACAATGGCAGCAGCAGCCAGCAGCATGCCAAGCATTTGCTGTCAGACCCACATGTTGCTTTTGCACTTGCCTCTCAGTCTCAGTACAAATGGTCAGCAAGGTCATTCAGCTCTTATAGGCATCTCTCAGGCTGAGCAGTGACTGCTGGACTGTCAACCTCAGATTCAATCAGTCATTGACCTCTGCAGAGCCTCTTCAAGCCTGTTTGGACAGCAGTGTCATTGCTGGATGTGCTTCTTTGCATTCTGTTTTGGTGAATGCACCTCATTGTCTGATTAGGTGGATCATTTGCAGACCTCAAGGTAGTAATCCAGTCAAGATGCTACAGACTGTGCGAGCCCTACAACATTGCTGAAGGCGATCATAGACGATGCTCAGATCATGTGCTGGGTGACGGCTGCTTGCATACAAGCTAATTCATCAGCCAGTTATGTACAGGGCAATGCAGTAGCAATGAAATCACATGTATGTCTCATCACAGCACATCGCAGTCAGTGCCTTCTGAATCACAGTTGTCACATGCAGGACTATCAGCGCCTGCTGAGCTCACAACCTGCTCGGCGGCTGAACCCAGCCAAGCTAGCAGAAAGCAGCGTCCTGAAAAACAAGCTGGTGGACACAATCGCCTTTCTGGAGAACTTGGCGGTCAAGGACAGCGCTGAGAAGGACCTCTTCTTCAAGAGGCTGCCCCAGGCCATTCCGGGGTTGCCCTTGCCAGTACTCAGGAGGAAGCTGCTGCCCATGCTGGCACAAGCCCTTACCTTTGGAGGGGCTCCTGCTGTTGCCCTTGGTTCCATTCTACAGGTGACGCACTGTGGGGTTCAGATCATAGATAGCACACTTCATTTGGCTCAGATGATAGCACATTCAACTGCAGTCCCAATTTCATGTTATGTATGCGTTGCACCACACATTTGGCATGGGACATAGTGCCTATGCCTATTGTTTCATTTGCGCTGCACCACACATTTGGCATGGGACATAGTGCCTATGCCTGTTGTTTCATTTGCGCTGCACCACACATTTGGCACGGGACATAGTGTCTATACCTATTGTTTCAACCTTCTGGCAGTTTGTCTCTGTTGATGTTGTAGCTGTGCGCAATGAAACGCTCAGGCATGATGCCTGAGGCCCTGCTTAACCCCTTGCAAGTGTGCTTCATTTGAGTCTTGATTTGACAAATTTGTCGGTTCTGCTCAATCTCTGACCTAATCTAGGCTCTATTTGCAGGCAATGCAAACTAATCTTCGACATGTTGGCAAGGTGTCATTGATTATCTGCTTTCAGCCATCTATCAGCCTTGGACTGCAAATATGCTACCCAAAGGCAGAAGTACTCAAAAATAGTTGAAGACTGCATGATTGGCTGTCATCTCAGCATTTCTTGGCTCCCATCAAGCATCATTCCCACCCTTGTTCTGCTGCTGTTGCAGCTGTTGGTCGTCTTGCTCAGGCACAGCAGCACCAGCTTCCTCTCATGCCTCTCACCGGTTGCTGCCCACGCAGATTGGCAACTCCATGGATGAATCAGAGTTCACAGCTCGAGTGGTGCCTTGTGTCTCCAAGCTGTTTACATCTACGGACCGCAGCATCCGCCGCAGCCTGTTGGAAAACATTGATGCTTACGGCAAGCAACTTACTCAGGTAGGCTCTTCACCTCAAACACTGATGCTGGCATTCATTGACACACAGATGCACACCTTCCTAGCATTTCAGGGCATCAACTTAGACTCAGGACCTGATGCCTTCAAGACATGCCCAGCTTGGCCTGAGCATGTCCAAGCCGCCAATGATTGTTTGCAAGTTCAGTTTGTGCTGCAGTATGCTGAAGATGTAGGCTGCTGGGGTGTAGTAAAACTCATGCACCAAACCCTGCAGGCAAAGAGAACGCAAAAGCCTTCACTGACATCTCATTGGGCCTGGTCCAGTTGTCATCATTTCCAGATTTTCTGCCAGCTACAAGCTTTGCTATCGACCTGACACCTGGTGCACTCCGGGCTGCCGCCTTAGGAGGCTCCCTTTATGCTCGCTGAAACACGTAAAATTTTCTTTTCTGTCCTTTTTCTTGCAGTCTGTTGTGGAAGAGCAGATCTATCCCAATGTCACCACAGGCTTCACAGACAGCAACGCCTACCTGCGTGAGCTGACGCTGAAATCAATGCTGACAGTGGCGCCCAAGCTCTCTCAGAAGACCCTGTCCAATTCCCTCCTCAAATTCCTGGCCAAGCTTCAGGTCAGCTGCACTCACCTGCTGCTGCCACTGCCATTGCTGCTGCCACTGCTGCTGCTTGCAATGTTTGTACTGCAGCATTGCAGCTGCTGTGTTCCTGCTGCTGCTGCTGCTGCTGCTTTTGCTGTTATGCTGATGCCATACAAAGAATCAAGATATAGTTGTGCTGTGTACATGCCGATGCCATCAAGCTCAACAACTCTTTGGCAGAGTCATCTGCTGCCTTGCATGCTGTGACTGCTGAGAATGTTGTATCACCTTCTAGTCAGTGAGGATGAGTCTTATTGCAGTGCAGACTATAGCTTGCCTCAGATAGCATAGGCAGCTCTGACATGACAGCAGACCTCAACAATGAGATGCAAGTATTTGACTCTTCACGCCAGTGCATCATGTGTGTTGTTCTGGTGTTGTACAGATGCTCATGTGGTATGATGCAGAACTCCCACCAGCTCGGTTGTATTGCGCACCACATACACCTGTGCTTTCGAGCCAGGGTGTCTGATGAGTCACAACTGGGCTCCACACCCCAGACTGTCAGGTATAAAATGTAACAAAAATGAATTCAGGTGGATGAGGAGCCGCCAATAAGAGCCAATACCACCATTCTGCTGGGCAACCTGGCACCCCACTTGTCAGAAGCCACTTGCAAGCGGGTCATGCTGAATGCCTTCACGCGTGCTCTCAAAGACAGCTTCCCTCCAGCTAGATCTGCAGGCCTCAAGGTGCTGTTCTTTTGCTCCGCCTTTGCCTGTTTAATGCAATCCTACTTGGTCCCTCACTGGGGTGCCTTGTGTGCTGCTCCTTTTCTTTTCTTCCTCCCCGTCCCCCTCCCCCTGCCCCTCCCCCTTCCCCCCTACCCTTTCCTCCTTCTTCTCCTCTTGCAGGTCTGTGCCTGTGTCATGAGATGGTTGTGCGTCAAAGCTCATCCAAGGGAAAGTCCCACATGTGCTTCTCATGTCTGACCCCATCCTTCTCTGAATCAGTCCACAGCAGCTCTGCTCTGTCAGGCGTGAAATCATGGTTTACACCAAGCAGTACCAGACTCTGCTGGGGTCACTTGCTGAAAGTAACTTAAGAGAGCAATCTTTGCAACACCCAGCGTGACTCATGCGTCTTGTATTTGCAGGCCATGATGGCAACAAAGCAGTCGTATGCAGCTGAGGAAGCAGCTGGCAGGGTGATTCCCTGCGTAGCCCCTTTGGCAGTGGACCCTGTCCCTGAAGTGCGCCATGCAGCCCTTGCCACTCTGGAAGCCTTTGTGAAGCTGCTGCAAGAGCACTCTGCAACAAGGGACAGCGCTGCTGGTCCTTCTGACGCTGCTGGAGGCGCTCAACAGGTAAAGAAAAGAACAGAAAAGAACAGAAAAGAAAAGAAAAGAAAGAAAAGAAAAGAAAAGAAAAGAAAAGAAAAGAAAAGAAAAGAAAAGAAAAGAAAAGAAAAGAAAAGAAAAGAAAAGAAGAGATTATGCCACTTATGCAGTGGCGTTGTATATGGGGGACAAGTGTGTGAAACACTGCCCCCTACGGGCCCAACAGGTATACCCTTGCACGATGTCTTGACCATTTCTGCAGCGCACAGTTGTTGCACCTCAGCCCTGGTCAGAAGCTGTTTTCCACCAGGCCGTTTGGCTGCAGACCCTCCGCAGCTACAGGTGTTACACTCAGTCTTGATAGTACGGTGCTGCAACAGCGCTTCTGCATTGAGAGGTAGTGTGGCAAATTACCCGAATCCCCCCACGAGAATTTGTGCCACTTTGAGCACTTATTGTAGCTTTGAAGGGTGATTATCTGGTGCTGCTCGTCATGCTCAGCTGCTTTCCAGCTGGACGTTGTCTTGGTCTCACAATTTTGATCCACTCTAGTTGTATCCATTGTAGGTGTATTCAGGTCTTAGTACTGCAACTGCATGCTGTGAGAAGACCTTGTACAGCTGTTACACCTGATGCTCAAGGGGTTCCAGCAACTGCAGTTTGAGCCTGCAAGCATGTGTGTCTTTCTGCTTGATTGCTAAATTGCATTCCGTCACACACAGGCTACGCCTATCAGCTGTCCCAGCAGCCTTTTGGCACATGAATGGTCACATTCACAGAGCTGAGGTGTTTCACGCAATGGGCGGATGGCTGCTTCAGAACTGGAGATGTCCATGCAGCATTGTAGGCAACTACTTACATATATACATGTCTCAAGCTACTGCACATGTGCACTGGTGCTGCAGGCAGGAGGGAGTGGGTGGAGTGCAGGCTTGGGTAGCAACCTAGGCTGGGCTCTGTCCAGTTTTGGAGCCTCAAAAGCCAAAGGTCAGCCCTATGACCGATGCATCTCTGTCTTGCTCATGCATCTCTTACTCCACGGCATTGAAGATGTGTCCCAGGGCTTTTCATGGCAATGCCCAGGTGTATACTAGCTCACAGAATCAAAACTCAGTCATGCTGCATCAATGCAGCGTCCGGACAATGGCAACAATACATTTTCCAGGCTGTCTAAAGCAGAGTTAGATCTGCATCAACACCGATTGCTGCCTGTCAGCAAAGCTCAAAGCCAGGTGCAGACCTCGTAGCATGGAATATTGACTTTCTCAGGAAGGACCTGCGACAAGGCCAATCGGCATCAGTGGCAAGATGGCTGTATTTCCAGTTCCTCTCAAATACAGGCTCTTTATGCTCCCTTACAAGTTCAACAAAAAAGACAGATTTTGGTTTTTTTCCAAAATTGTATTAATTGGATTCTTGATACAACACAAACTACTGCTGCCTGCAGAGACAGCAACAGGGGAGATGTCAAGCAGCAGCAACGGCAACCCCTCTATACCCACCCCACCAGGATCCACATCTGCAGCTTTTGCTCGCCCCCCTTCACCCCCCCGGGCTGGCCTTCAACCCCCCAGCCCACCCCAGTCATCTGCCGGCGCTGCCTCTGATATCTTTGGCAGCAGTAACAGCCTTGCTGCTGCTGAGAATGATGGCTGGCGTGATGATGATGAAGATGGCGCTGCACCTCAGGTATTCGACATGTTGCCCCATGCAGCATCTGCACCATGATGCTGTAGTAATTCTGGTAAGACTCCATCAAACCACAGTGTCTGCCCATTCAACTCATCTGGAGAGTTACCAGACACCAACTGGAAGACTGAGAAGTTGAAATGAGACAGTTCATCATTCAGCGCTGTTCTGGACCAGACTTACGTTACTGTTTCCAGACAGCAATCACAAGATGCAGTATGGGTGTTGCTGGAGCATGTGCTGCACTGCTTTCTCATCAGCATGCTGACTTGCAAGCATGAACATCTGGATCACAACTGCTGCAAGGTTGGCTCTGCAGCATTGACGCAGCTGTTAGCTCACACATGAAGATGGTTGAGGAGAACATAGCAACTGAAATTGCACTTGGGTCAAGAATCGGGTTTCCCTGATGGGTGACTGACAGGAAGCTCGATTCTTGGCCCAAGTGCAACTTCAGATGCTATGTCCTTGCCAATTATACTCGTGTGTATGTTGACGGCTGCATCAATGCAGCAGATCCAACCCTACAGCTGTCGTGGGCTGCAGGTCCAATTCTGTGCAAAAAGGCCCGGTGCCTTGCACTATGTACTAGATGTATAGTGCACTATATACAGTGTGTGTATATATATGTATATATATGTATCTGTATCTGTATCTATATATGCATACATATGTACCTATATATGTATACATATGTATCTGTACATATGTATCTATATATGTATACATATGTATCTATACATATGTATACATGTCTATCTATACACTACATAGTACTAGGTATGTTCTCAATCCACATGCAGGAAGATGCAGACGAAGCAGCAGCTCGGCAACGCCTGGGACGACTCGGCACTCAAGGCTCAGCCACTCAGAGTAGCAGACTCAGCACAGGGGTGGCCAGCAGTGGGCGGCAGGCCTCTGCTCCTGCTTCCACCTCCGGCCAGCATGTGGCACCACCCAAACTTAGTCAAGATGATGGCTGGGCTGCTGAGCTGGATAATGATGACTCATGGGACAGCCTTGAACATAAACCTCCTGCTGGTGAGAAAACAGTGTCTGAGTCTGGCATACCATTATGAGACAAATATGTTGCATCAAAGTTGCATCAAAGTTGTGTAGTGTACCTTTCGAAGCTGACTAGCAGTATCACATATCCTGTTGCATGCATTTGACTACATCTGTTTAGGACACCACCTCCGCGACAGCCTTGTGCAGTTAGTAAATTTTCAAACAATATGGTGCCGCCACAATGATGGCTTTGTGCGGCCTATTTGAATGCATACTCAAGGCGACTACATCACATCTGCACGTCGCAATTCTATTTCTTAAGCTCATCCAGGACATATGTAATGTGAATGACCGTTTGCCAAGCTGGTTGTGTAGGGTCATCAGCCAGCAACAGACCAGCAGCTCGAGGGAGGGGGAGGGGTCGATTAGGAGGGCCTCCACGCAGTGGCAGACTGGGGGCTAGTAGGACAGGCTCTACTGGTAGAGGAGGGATGAAATTGGGGGCTGCCAAACTATCAAAACCTGACGAGGCCTTTGAGTTCTGATTGTGTGAACGCTGCACCTGTGTTGTTTGAGTAGTCTGAGTCACTGTGTAATGAGATGTCTGGGTCAATTCCTACTGTTTGTCGTGACATGCGTCAGGACAGGCAAAAGAAATGCAAAACAAGTTTGTTTCAGGCATGTAGCGGGGCAGGCTTTTTAAATACACGTCAGATGCAGCTTTACCAACACAGCTCACTATGAGTGACTGGTGGTCTGCAACTGTGCAGCTAGTGGCTACTACACACCCTTCATTTGGGAGCTCTGCAGTATGGTAAAACATCAAAGCTCCATAAATGGTGCAAATAAAATCTTCCTAGCTCTCTGACCTCTCAAATCGCCTGCGCAGTCCTGTCCATTGCAGCTCAGTACACACCATACACTCGATTAAAACCAGTTCAAAGCTATCAGTGTTGTCTGAAATCACCTGAAGACTAACAAGGCTGAACAACTCAACGCTGCTGAATACACAAATCCCTTCAACTAAGCAGCATGCTTGCATAATGTCGTGTGCCTAAGCACTATGCAGCAAATCTGCCAATCTGCTGTCTAATAGGCTGTTCCACATCAAGCCTTTGAATGAGGTCGTACGTATCTTGAAATGGCTGGAGATAGACAGCTGGCGAAATGAGACATTCCTTCTGCATTTGGGTGAAGCCCATCAGGTAAAACTGACTCAGATATCTGCACAACAAGAAAATTTGATTTACTAGTGAATGTCATGCTGCAATCCACAATTGCATCAAGTAGACATTGTGTCAATCAAGTGGGAAGAAGCAAGCTTGATCACAATTTCTCAAACACAAGATGTTAGTGTCAACTATATACATGTGATGCAGTGATGCTAAAAAACAAACGACAAGCATGATGCAATGCAGTTGCCAAGAAGGGCAAGCAGATTTTTTTTGCAGCAGCCTCTTGCACACAAGAAACACAAACGTGGACTGCAGCAGCCTTTGGTGACATGTGGATTTCCAGACTAGCTGGGTGTCTCACCTGCCCTTGAACAAGCATCTCATCAGTGCAGTCAACATAATGCACCAAGTTATGCTGTGAAGCAAAGCCCTTGAGTGCTTCATTGACCCGACTGATTCCAGCAGACAATCCATTGGGCCAGGCAAACAGCCCTTCAGGACTGGGGCTGGTCTCAGCAGCGCAGGGCAGAATGCCGACCATCAAAACTGTGCTATCTGGGTTTGCATGCTGTAGATGTGACACCATGCTCATGATCCTGCATCAATGCATTCATTTCACATACACCAGGCTGGACACCAGGTTGATGAGGAAAGAAAAGAAAAGTTTACGCTTTTCAGACGCTCTTCATGACGGGAGCCTCCAAAGGCGGCAGCCTGGAGCATCCTGTTCTGACATTAAACAGCTCACTCAGAATACAATGCTGATGAACAGCAATCCACTCAGGACGTATGCTGATGAACACCAAAGCACGATGCATTTGTGAACTATAGAGACACTTTGTATACTTCACAGTCAGGATTTTGTTTTGTAAACAGGTGCCGACATGCACAATCTAGAAACTTGTCTACAGACAAACTTCACAAAGAGACCAGTGCAGAGTGGCCTAAAGGTATTGTGCATTCTACTTCATGCCTATTGGCATGCTGTGTAGGTTCATGTCTCACATTTGTCCAAGGCTTATGCAACTCAGCCCATTTAGATCAACCCCAGTCAAGGCAGAGAAGGCAAACAGTGTTGGACTGATTGTACTTGATTCACAACGCACTGCTAGAGCAGATTGCAGATGTGTCAGCAGTGCTTGAGCATTGCTGAATGTGATGAGGGGCACAAGTCAGGCAGGCAGGAATGTCTCTCCACCCTTTTCCTGCATAGCTGATGAGCTTATCTAGACAAGGAAAGACATGTGCACAACAATCCACGCAATAACAGTAATTACAGTTTAAGTGCTTTCCAGCTTACAACGAGCTAGGAGTGTGCCAAGTACTGCATGTAATTTGTGCAGTCCATGAACTTTGTGCAGTCTGTGCAGTGCACGTAGCAACGGCAGTGTTTACCTTTGAGCAATGCCGTCTGCTGCATCAGTAACAAAGGACGCCCCACAGGAAGCAGCTATGGCCAGATCATTGATGCCTATCAACAAAACTGACAACTGCGGTGGATGCTGCTCAAAGGTTTCCCCATGCAACATTCTCCACCACAAGTTGGATGTTTGGTCGCCTGCAGCGACAGGAGATGCATCAACTTAGTTTCATGAACCGCATGTACTACGCACGCAAGCATGAGCAGGAGGAGATGCATCTGATGCTTGAGATGCATTCAAGTTGATAGGTGATAAAGAGTGTGGGATCATTGCCACTGCAGCCCGGTCTTGTACCAGCACTGAACCCTTGGCTTATGCATGATGTCAAAGATGTATTGGTATTTGGTATGGCTGCAGCTGCAAGAGAGTGTGCGAAGCCCTGAGTCTTTGGTCACCTAATCAAAGATGCCAAAGCTGCCATCATTTCATCACAGGTTGCCGGCAGAAGGCATGCATGCTTGTGCAGAGTTTGTATGCTGCACAGTATTCTCAATGACAGCCACAATAGCGGCCTAGACATGTCTTCAGAGCGCAGCTGTCCAATGGCCAGATAAAGTCTGTCCAGCTGTAATATGAAGAGAAGGCAAACCATCAGCAAGCAAAGGCAAGCAGTGGGCAAGCAAAGGCAAGCAGTGGGTAAGCAAAGGCAAGCAGTGGGTAAGCAAAGGCAAGCAGTGGGCAAGCAAAGGCAAGCCGCAGTGGGCAAGCAAAGGCAAGCCATCAGCAAGCAAAGGCAAGCAGTGGGTAAGCAAAGGCAGACAGTGGGTATGCAAAGGCAGTCAGTCAACAAGCAAAGGCAAACAAGTGACGAGGATTGGCACGAGTGTATGAAAAATTTGCAAACTACCTGCAACAGCCAGAATCTCTGATGTGTAAGCCCCAAAGTTGTCCCAGAAGACATTTGAGCGGCCCTCAGTTGCAGGCAACCCATACTTCCACAGCTCTGTTATGCTGTCGCCATAGAAGGCTATGTCCACTCCCTATGTACAATGTACAGCGCTGTCAGTATGTATGCATGGTTTGCTAGGACACAATTTACGCAGTGCCAACACAAGTACACATCTGTCTGTACACACCACACATCTGGTGTATACTCTGCAGAAGTACAAGCAAGCCGTCCAAAAAAATATGAGACACAAAAATCTGTGCATGAATACAGTTGCATGAACAAACCCAATCTTGCGCCCGTGGCTTCCTTTGAACAATGTATAGGCAGGGATGCAGTCTCTGTTCAGAAAAGAAAGCAATGCATGGCTGTTGTATGCAATGCATGACCCTTGTGCTGGGAATGTATAGCAGATATGCAGCCCTGTTGTGAGGCATCTGCAATCTGTGGACCTACAGCATGCATGCTGGCAAACAGTTGACACAAAGGTGTAAACAAGGAGTAGGGCAGCTGCAGGAGGAACTACAAGCTTGGGGTTTTAATTTTTGCAGAACCTAAAGCATTAATGGTTTTGCAGCATTTTTTGTCTCCATTTCTGTTAGAAGAATCATATTTTGTTGTTAAAACATTCTTACCTGTGCGTGATCGAGTTCTGCAACCTCACCAGCCAATCCTGCCGCTGCAATTTCGAAATGCGATCCTTGTCTGGGAGCAGGTTCAGATTGCAGCCCAGCACAAGTTTCTGAAATCGCTCCTTCCTCAGCATGAGCCTTGTCAGGGTTTCCAAGGTGCTTTGACCTGTCAGCTTCTGCCACATTAGTTCTGCCAGCATAGACAGTGGGTTTGTTGTCCCCAAAATGAGTCGTTTCTGAATCCGCTGATGTAGTTTCAGCAGTTTGTCTGTCCGTGCCGTCCAGCCATCTGGAGCCATCATCAGCGATCATCTCCTCTGCAGCTTCAATGCTGTCTGCATCAAAGATTCCCTCCTCTGCGTTTTGGCGGGAATGCTCCATGGCATCCTCAAACTGCAGCCTGCCGAATCCAGATTCCACTAGTCTGCCGCCAATGCGAGCTGTCTGTTCCTGATCTGCATTGGCATCTTCGTGCTGCAAGGGCTTCACAAAGCCTGCCTCCAAGAGACTATCAGAAACCTTCTGTGCGGTCTGAATGCCTTGTTCCAGCTGTGCTGCTTCCTCACTGGCTTCATCATACTCTTCACTCTGCTGAGCTTCGAAGCCCTCCCTACCTTGTGACCGAAACTTCTGCAGCAGAATTAGGCTGCTCAAACTCACTTTCATCCACCAGTAGCAGTAGCAGTAACAATGACGGTAGCAGTAACGGTAACAGTAACAGTAGCAGTAACAGTAACAGTAACAGTAGCAGTAGCAGTAGCAGTAGCAATTGCAGTAGTAGTAGCAGTACCAGTAGCAGTAGCAGTAGCAGTAACGGCAACAGTGTCGACAAATGTTCAAAGGGTGAGACTTTGTTAGAACATGTTAGCACCTGCAAGCATATATGAATTCATGCATGCTTGCATGCAACAAACTTGGAGGGGCTGGGCTATGCAGTAAGGATGGCATAGGCACAAATCTGGCAAAGGCACACTGTTGCATGCAAAGACTGGAGAGTGCATTGACTTCAGGCAAATCATGCATCATAAGCTACGGCATGAGTGGATCAGCCATATCAGCTCATGCAAATGCGCCTGTTTTGTGGTCGAAGTGACACGAAGCAGACAATGACTCAACCGGTGTGGCCAGTGTGGCAGATGCAGTCTGATTGTTCTAAGCAACAGCTCAGCACATCCAATTGCTCAAGGTGCATTGAGTGCAAGAATCCTGATGGGCACTTGCGGTTGCCAATGTGTAAGCAATCCAAACTATAGAATCTAAACTTAACCGTGCATGCGCATAACAAATGTATATCGCCTTGACAAGCTCCCAGCCAGCATCATCATTTATTCTTGACATGGTAAGCATATAACACAGTGGGCACAGCCCTTCTTTTCCATTCAGTCATTCCTGTCGTGAATGGACAGATACTCAGTTTGTCAGTTTATGCATGGGGTCTGTCAGAGTGTGCATGGAGAGTGTCAGTGCATGCATGAGATCTCTCAGTGTATGCATGTGTTGTGCACAACTGACCTCAACATGACTTGCAAGCGCGCTGTTTGCGGCCTCTTGTGGATGCTGACGGACAGTCTTAGCGCAGGGCCACGCACTCTTGTCTCGCCAGTTGACCCCTTGGTTTGGGGGGTTGAAGCAGTCCAGGTTATAGCCAGCATCCAGGACAGCAGCACTAGCTGCCAGCTGCAGTGTTTGAGGGCACAGTCAGCATGTGATGTACAGGAAAGGAGCTGCTGTGTATCAAAGATGGGTGCTGTGTAGAGCAAAGTGCTAGCTGAAGTATTTGAGGGCACAGTCAGCATGTGATGTAGGAAACAGGAGCTGCTGTGTCTGAACTATGGGTGCTAAGTAGATTTGACATTGTTAGAAGAGACAGTGCCTTGCATGCAGACATCACAACAGCAAACACAGGCTGGCAACATCACATGCTTTGACTCAGGACCGGCCTTGGTGAGCATAAAGTGTAGAATGGAGTGCACGGTCAGCTTGTATGCAACACATACAGTCAGCCACATGTTACACAAACGCAACAACAGACAACAAGTGAGGAATAGTACCTCTCCTTTCATCTTGGCCTCATGCCATGTTGCATAGCAGTCAAAACACTTGGCTTTCTGAAGCACTTGGAGTCCCACAGTGTCCGTTGCCATCACAGTGGCCTCAACGTATGGCATCAAGTCCTGCAACAACAGAAGACATGCACTGAGTGCAGAGCTGGTGGCCCAATCAAGACTTGAGTGTGTATAACCCTGCTCTGCCTGCAGTTGCATAGAGAGGTGCGCGTTTTAGAGTAGGACTCAGCATGCATGCAAGATAACAGATCAAAAGGTATGGTGCAGGCGCAAAGCAGCTTTACCTCTCTGATGGGCTCGCAGACGATGTTGGCACCCACCAACTTGGTCGTAGCAGTAATGCGGGAGGTCAGGGAGAGTATGCCAAGCAGAAGCATGGTCGCCTTGCAGGGTGTGAGTGGGTAGCAAAGGTCCTTTTGCAGAGCTGTCCAGCCATACAAAGTATTGATACTGTGCCATGCTGACATGGACTGAGCTCTTCTCTCCCAACAAAACTTTGCCAACGTGACCAAGCTCAAAGCAGTCCCTGATCGTGAGGTATTCTGCGTTGGCCGATAGCTGCGGCAAGCCGTGGGCAGACATGTGGCCGTGCTGTTGCATGGCTTGATCCACTACGATTATATACCGTGCTGGGTCCTGAGGCTTGATAACGGCGCTGACGAAATGCTGCAGGTTGCCGAGAGCTTCCGGGTCTGCGTGACGGTAGCTATATACTACCAACGTGGTTTCGCCTTGGCCCGTTCTTGCACCAGGCTCGCATCTTATAGTGTGAGCCGCGAATACCGAGCTGACAAGCAGAAACAACAAGCGCTGGCTTGCAGGCCTTCTCGGGAGCATTGCCGGCCGGCCAACGCGCAAGCGCAGATGGCTCGCGCTCAAGCCATATTAGGTCAAAGATGCAGATTCGTTTGGAAGAGGTCGGTCGCGCAGCGCTGCTGTCCTTTGCTTTCGCGTCAGCAGATCTATCAAAGGCAGTATGGGGAGGACACCACCAGTCAAATGCACAGATGGCGTGAACGTGTTTGGTAGACAAGCGCAGCTGTTTGCGATCTCACACCGCGTGCTTTTGCCCGCTGTCAACGGCGATCAGTGTCATTGGTACCCACCAGGAGCAGCAAAGGAAGCCAAGTACGCGTTGCGTGTGACATGTTCCGTCGCCTCACGTAAGGAGACGTAAAGACTGAGAAAGTTGACTAGTAAATTGCTAGCATGGCTAAACCGGCTATCGGTGAACAAATCTTTTGATATACAGTGTGGCAGACGTGTTCGTATCTACGTTTTTCTCCTTGTTTCGTACAACAACAAACAACACAACAGCATCGATCAACAGGTTGTGCAAAGATTGTACTCTGCAAGCCAAGATTGACCTGTACAACTACACGTATTTGTTCACCAAGGGTGACAAGCAAGTTGCAAGTCGATCCAAGCCCTCTGCATTTGGGTGAAGGCCATCTGGTAGGATCGAAGCATATATCTGCAACCAGCAGACAACGCTTTGCAAAAAATGTGCTGACACAGCCCACTGACTTACACTCGTATACTTGGAAGTGGTGGTCATCAGCTCATAGGGTATAGTTGCAGGCACATTCAAGTGCAGTGCAGTCAGCTGCAACAGATGTGAAAGGTTGTGGCAAGTGTACAAGCATCGTCGCAGTCTGGCAGGAAAAGTGTACTGATCCACCAGTATGCCGCGTCAGGCAGCTTTGTACATTGTCCTTGACCCCAAGCTTTGAAGCTGCACATCCAGGTAAAGGGTTGTGCGTGCATTGGCCCTAGGGCAGGCATACCTTGCCGTCTGGCAGCAACTGAGATCCACAGTCAATAAACTGCACTCCAGATAGTCCTGAGGCAACGGTCTCCAAACCAGCATTGACATTGCTGATGCCTTGAGTATATTTATTTGGCTGGGTGTATACGCCATCTTGTTCACCATCTCCTCGGGGTAACAAGCCCATCAAAATGACTGTTGTCTGGGGGTTCTTCTGCTTCAACAATATTAGAATGCTTTCAATCCTGCAGAGACGTATATACTGCAATGAGCAATGACAGAAGTGTCCAACAAAAATTGCTTTGTGCAGGCCCAAAGGATTACAGGTATATTTTGGCTATGTTCTCACTGTCAGCTGCAATGCATTGCATTTGTGCTAGCAACCAGCGCTGCAGAGGTTTGTTTGAAAGAAAGCAGCTCATCACATGTGTACAGCCACAAAGTATGGGATCTATACCCAGCATGCCATGTACAAGCTCAATGCACATGACTAGCTTCTTGACCAGCAAAATGCAACTGTGGATGCTTAGTCATCTGCGCTGACATGTGCTGTCATGACATGCTAGTGCATACACACCTTGACACAACTCCACTCACTGCTGCATCTACACCTGACTCGCCTGCGCTACAGCTGGCAGCTCCTAAGTCATTGGTCCCAATCAGCACAATGGAAATCTGAGGAGAATGCTGCATAAATATGTCTCCATTTTCAAGCCTCCACCAGAGGTTACCGGTCTGATCGCCTATAGTAATGACACGACCGTGACAAAACACGACCATGACAAACTTGAGGCGGATACGAGGCAAATAGTTTTTGCAGAGCCGACATTAGTAATACCTCCAACTCCCAACACAGCAGCAGAGTGACTGCCAAAATACTTTGCGTACACATCTGACATGCCATTATTAGCGGGAGTTCCATCTTTCCACAACTTTGTAATGGAGTCACCATAGAAGGCGATGTTCACGCCCTGCAGCAAGCACACCCGAAGTGAGGTCGTACGATAGAGATCGTTCTGATCAGTGAGGTCCTTGCAGACAAGCAGATTCGACGTCAAACCTGGCTCTTGTCAGCATTCTGCACATCCGTAGCCATTTGTTGTGCGTTCTGTTGTGAGCATGTGTCCGTGCGCTCCGCAGCTCCGAGGACCACAGTGCACGATGACTGCACATAGCTGTTGCACGCATCTGCACCTTGTGGCAGTACCTGCTGTAGCTGTCTGGCTGCTGTGGGGCCACCGAGGCTGAGAACCGCGGCTTGCAGTAGCACCGCAAATAGGCAAGCTCGTGAGATGCGTTTGCAGTCACAAGTCAACCAGTCACAAGACAACATAACGAGCAACTGCGAACTTTGCAACTTGACAAGCTGATCAAGCCCTTGTGTCAGGCAGCACGAAGAGTCAGCAGTAAACTTATGCAGCGGCAGTAGCAGGAGTTAGCTATGCGTCAAGCATCGGGGGTGGGGGAGCAGTGCCTAAGCAGCACGATTTTTGAATTGTTCGCAGCTGCCAACCTGGCGCTGTGTGACACGGAAGCTGGTTGAGTCAACATGTCATGTTGAGATCATGGAGACTATGGATAAGCTGGTGTCCCTCCTAATTCACGAGTGGTCTGTACCTTTTTGGGAAGAGCCCCCCCTCCCCCAAAGAGTGTTTGACAAGCGCGGTCATCATGGCATATGCCATGCATATGGATGCCATGCATGTCGGTGGCCCTGGGGGTTCATGAACATGATCACTGACTTTGATTGAAACTCAAAACCTGTGCAAAGCCTCTGTACAGCGCAGAATTGCAAGCAATTAGAAACACGCAATAAGGGGACAACGAATGTGTTTGAGAAAGCCTTATTGCTGCTGCATGCGCCATGTGCCAGGTGACATCAGCACCCAGTCATCTAAGAAGGCAACTCAAAGTTTTGATTCCTTGGACAGCCCGACACGTAGACTTGACGAATGTTAGTTCACGGCCCTTCAGCAGCCAGTGGGCAAGTCGCGCACGCCAGCAGATTTCCTTGGTACAGGCCTGAAGTCTAGTGCGCCACCATGATGCGCGTACAGAGGCTCAAGGACCGATCCAAACCCGCTGCAGCCGGCCTGTCTTAATCTGTTCGGGGTCCGCCGAGTGTATCGTTGCGTAGCCGTTCATCGTTTATCTGCACCCTCAACAGTGACACCGTGCTTATTGAGAATGGTGCCGCCAAAGTTTTGCGCAGCTACCCGCAAGAGACCTTAGGCATCAGTTACTCTTGGGGCCTCTTGACCGAGAGCCAGGGCAATTTCGGCTCCAAAGTTGCGATGGGCTCCATGACCCATACAATCGACATCAGCCATTTTGGTTCCACTTTTGGCTGCATCAGAAAGCACCGCACCACAATAGCAGCCACCTGTGCGTTGTTGTTTACAACCCTTGTGTTGCTCCCAGTCTACCTGGTCCTAGGTCAGAGGCAACAGAAGATAGACCTAAGGAGGCTCGATTCGTCATACCAGGTATTCTGCTCTCAAGTCAACACAATGCAAGAGGCACACTTGCCAATCCAAAGCCGTGGCTGCTGCAGCTTAGTCACCCCCTCAACTGCAGCTGCAGACAGATGCACATATTGCACACATGTATGCTGGCTTGTGCATGAAATCGAGAGTGCTTTTGTCATGCAGTGCGCGCATGAGGATGGCCGTGCCGAGACACGCATATGTCTATTTGACAATATTATTTTATACCAGGGTCGGCTGTCGTATTTATATTCAGGTAATTAGTGGCAATTCACCCTAACAGTCCACTGCCTCTTTTGCAAGGCTTGTGTGCAAACACCTTCCTAGCTCTAGCTGATATCTTTGGCTTCATGAACAGTGCGAACTTCAGCATCCGTGCATGCTTTGCCAATTCACTGGTTTGCAAGTGTTGATCACAAGCATCATGAGTCACTGTGACGCTGTGCTCATGATGCTTGATAATGAAATCAACGAGAGCAATTGCATGCTCAGGGTGCATGACTGCTGCATACAGGCAGTATGCCAGAGCTCCCTGACATCATGACAAATTGGCATCATAACCTACATCTGGAGTTATCCCCTTTGGCAGCATCAGACATCAGCTCAGACATGCTGTCTGCAGAGGTGATTACAATGCTGGCACAAGTCACACCCTGCGTGTTGCCCTGCTCTGGACAGTTCCCTTGTTGTCCTTCCTGTACTGCAGCCTTCTGCCTGGCTTTTGCCAGGAATGCATACCCTGCTGTGCTTTCTGGCTGTTGTCAGCACTTCAATCCAAGTCTTTCCCTTTCATACCAAGTGCACACCATCTTATGGTATCATGCCAGCAAATTGGTGTCTTTATGTGCATGCGATTTCAAGTTTGTGTTCATCATTTGCAGTCAAACTGACCGGCTCATGTGCAGCTCGTGATTTGACCTATAACGTTTACTGTCAGACTGATCAGCTTGTATGCAGCTTTATGATTCGGTTTACTATGCAGATTCAGCAATTTGCCAGAGCCACCCTCACACACAGACAGTGGCATCTGAACTACTACCACAGCCTTGCAGAATCTATATTGGATGTATACAATTTAGCGTGCATGTACTTCCAGCTTTGCAATCTACACACCAGGGATGATATGATCCCCATATTTCTTGATAGACCTGGTGTCGCGGGCTGGGACGCACGGCTTGGGGTGACTGAAGGTGGTTGGAGGCAGGTTCTGCCGCCTGCGGCAGAAGCTCTGCAATGCTTTTACCCTAAGCCAGCCCTATGGGTTGCTGATCCAATGCTACATGACAAGGTGCAGACATCATTCCTCAAGATGCAGCATGTGTATTGCGTCACAGAGTGTGTTGTGGTTGCACCAGCATGCAAACTGGCATGCAGCAATGCCTTTCATCTGTTTTCAGGCTTACTAAACTGGATGCAAAGCTGTGCATGCAAGTTTGTAGCTGCTTGCAGAACACATTCAACACTGCAACAAGGGCTGCCATTCAGTCAAGGTCAAAGCACAGGAAGAAAGCAGGCACGGGAGTAGCAAAAGGCCAGACTCAGCATGCCCTTTCAGCCCAGAGAGCCCGCCCATTGGTATGCTGAGATTCTTGATGATGGTGCAGGTAGTTGTCATCAAGACAGCTGTGGCCGGAATAGGGCCGTACAACCGTAAATGGCCGGGCCCTCCTGAGACAGCTGACAGGTATGGACTGAGCTGTTGCAAAATGCATTGCTGTGGGGCTGTTATTCAGCACATTATGCATACAACAGTTGTTGCTGCACAATGGTTGCTGTGCAATGATTGCTGCTATTCCTCTGTTGATGCTGCTCCTGCTGTGGCTGTTGCTGCTGCTGCCGCCGCTGCACTGTCTGTATTCACACTGTACACTGCCTCTGCTGCTGCTATGTTTGTGCACATACTGCCTTTGCTGCCGCCGTTTTTGTACATATAGTGCTGTAGCCATAGCACTTCCAAGGATCTTGTTTATGACAAGCATCAGTATGCAGTCTCATATCGAAGCCTTTGCTGCACAGCAACCCACACACAACAGCATGCAAATGGTGCTTGAGTCGCATGCATATGAGCTGTTTGGCCTGCACAGCTGGTCACACAAGCACAGTGCACTGTTCCTTACAAGTGCTGCTCCGGGGCAGCCCGGTATAATACTGGCCTTCTCATTAAATTGACGCCAAAAGGCGTAGTCTTTTCTTTTTCTTTTCATTTTCTATAAGTCCAGCAGGTTCCATGATCAGCCTGAGCTTTTGACGGCTCTAATATCAGGACTTGGCGCTGTGCAATGAAACGCGTATAGACATCTGACAGGTCACTCTGGGCTGTGTAGGTTCAGATCAGTCTACCAGAACGTGGACACAAGAGTTACAACTCAGTACCGCGAGGGCTTGCTGAAGTGCCTTGGCGTGCAGCCTGCCCAATTTGATGTGAGCCATTTACTTGCTTCTGAGACTGTTTTCATCCTCTTGGATGCTGCAGCACTCATCTTTGACCACTGATCTTCCCCCATGTCAGTCTTATGTCTGTTTGCTTGTCTGCCTGTCCTGATGTCTGTCCTGACGTCTGCAAGCAAGTCTGTCCATATGCTTGGTTGTATCCTTGCTACCCCCTTACAGCTTTGACTGTCGTACATCAGAGGCTGTCAAGACTCAGGGTCTGGGTATGGGACTATGATTGCTTACAAAGGTCCCTTAGTATAGCGTGAACAATGTTGCTGGTAGCACTTGTCACCGTCAAGAAGACTGAGATGCAACATGTGGCAATGCAGCCTGCAGGTCCGTACAAGGTGACCATTGTGAACAGAGAGTACCATGCCGGGCGGCACATTGTGAACACAGAGGACATAGCTAGAGAGGTGAACGCCATGGAGCAAGTCAGCAACTGCTCGTGAGGCCCCTCACCATTCCATTTACTCAGTTATCTCAGTCATTTACTGGGTTACTTACTCGATTACTTACTCAGTCACTTGCTCAGTTAGTATGTACTGCTGTTTGGATTGTTTAATTGCTTACCCATTTACTCAGTCAGTCAGTCAGTATTGATGTGTCAATTGTTCAATCATACAATCAAGTGCTTGCCTAGTCACTTTGTACTGCTGTTTCACCTGTTAGTCACTTACTCTGATGCCCATTCATTTCTTTACTGCTGCTGATATGTTTTCTCAGTTACATACTCAGTGAGTCAGCGCTGCTGCCCTGAGGCTAGAGCAAGCTATGGTCTGTTACTTGAGCAAATGTTGTTTGAGACTTGTGCACAGTTGCAGTCACTGAGTTGCTCATGACTGTGCTGAGTTGTATATCTGTCTGCCCATGGGTCAACAGGCTCATCTGCCCATGGGCCTGTTTGTGCAGGTAAAGGTGTGTGCCATAACAGACAACACTGAAGGATTGCCTGCTTCTTGTCAGCACAACTTAGCAGATATAGTTTGGCTGATGACTCAATCACATGCTCATAACAATGTGTGTACTTATCTTGGTGGATTTGCACAAGGATTGACAAGAGGGGTTGCCAAGCCATTTTACTGACTTTTTTGGTGCTGAACAATCTTGAATTGTGTGCAGGGTTGCACAGCTAGAAGACCTGACCTTCAAGCAGCAGATGGCAGTTTATGCTGAGTCACAGGTGGTCATCATGACTCATGGGGCGGCACTGGGCAATGTACTGTTCATGTCTCCGGTGAGTCACTTCTGCGGCTGTTGTATCACACTAGATCAGTTACATGTGTCAAGCATGCTTATGCTAGGTTTTGCATGAGCTCCCAAGTCAGTGTAGAAAGATTCAAATCGGTGTGATGAGTCACAAATGGCTTTACACACCAGGCTCTGAACTTCCAAATTGGCGACCAGTGTCAAGACTCATGCTCGTATCGTTCCTGCATAGGCTGACTCGAGTCTGTGATGTATCACTCTTTACACACAATGTTGCTTGACATCATGCACATGTCAGGGTACAAGGGCACCTGATCTTTCTGTGCACGTGCGAGTAACATGGCTATCACACAATTTACTAGGGTTTCTGATTGGTGGGTGCATGTGCAGGGCAGTGTGGCTTTGTTCTACAACTGGCTGAAAATTGGAGGGGCTCCTCACACATGGGTCACAGATGTCATACAGGACTTTGCTTTGCCTGTAAACTTTGTAGGTCTGAGTACTGAAGATCGCAGGTTCATCTACCCTCAGAAAGAGGTACACATCATTTCATGCAGTGTTCAAGTTTTGTGCTGCGCTGCGCTGCGCTGTGCTGTGCTGTGCTGTGTTATGCTGTGATGTGATGTGCTGTCATATCGCTGACCACATCTGCAGTTACAACAGCAGATCATCTCGGCTAGGAGGATTTGGTAGACGTGGACCCTCTGTTTCAAATCCTCTGTTTGTCTTGCATTTGTTACATGCCACTTTACTCATCATATGTCAGCAGGCTTGGTTGCAGTCAGTGTGACAGCCATTGGTGGCCCTCATTGGCCTTCAGTTTGTTGTGCATCATGTCAGGTTGGTGAATACATTGCTTGCATTTGCAGAGGTATGTCTTTCAATCGGAGTATGGCTTGCTGCCTGCTGACGAGAAGCGTGCGTTGCTGGAAGAAGGAATCTGCCCCACAAGTGCTCAGCTGCAAGGATGCGATGACCTGAAGATGAACTTTGCCGTCGACTGGAACCTACTGCGCCCTGCTCTGTCAATGGCTTTTGTTGACATGCAAGAAAGGCACAGCCACATTCTTGATGGGTTGGATAATATCTGAAGCAGCATGACCTTTTGTAGTTTTGCAAAGCCGGACAATGTGCAGCTCACGTACAGTGGACTTGTTGCTAGCTGAGGGACATTTTTGCATCAGAAGCTGATCATGATATCAATCCTTAAGAAGTCAGCCATGAGTCATCAGCATTTCTCCAAGTAATGCTACCTAATGGTACTGTATATGATGACCATTTCTCAATAAGCTGGCTACAGCAAGCAACACTGTGGTATAAAATCTTGTGACACTTGCGCGTTGTACCCTCAGATAAGAACCCAGACTGTGCAGGCAATGACATGCAAAGACAGTGCATGATGCCTTGACACTTGTGTGACCATCAAGCCTGAGATTGCAAAGGACCACGCTGTTCAAAGAGTACAAGTTTTAACACATGGTTGAGTTCTGTCCGGATGACTCTCTGTAGCCACATCAGTCCAATCTGCAGGCTTCCAGCATCATGAACAATGTAACAGAGGCTGTCCTTCAGCAGGACGTACGCCACGGAGTATGTGGCCATAGTGGCACACCATGCTGTGCATATGGTAGACAAAGGCTCCGGTGGATCCATGCTCAATTTCTCTGCCAAGACTTGGACTTAGTCCAGCATTGGCAAAGTCACCGGCTACTCCGGAGGATCCAAGCTCAATGCTTCCTGCAGCATAATCCTAGATCATCTATACTTTGCCCACATTGTCCTCTAGCTAGCTAGCAGCGGGGATGAACAGCATCTTGTCCTTGAGTGTCCAATTTCCCAACACTCAGAGACAATTGTTGCATGTATCGCAGTTTGCGAACCTCTACAATGCGATCCTTCTTTGCCCAGTCTTCTGAGAAAGGATCGCATGATTGTTTGCAAATTCATTTTGTACAATGTAGACATTACGGTACAAACGCTTAGTACTAATATTTTTGACCAGGTTACTGACAACCCTGGCACATCTGTACAACCTATTTGGTTGGCTGATGTCAGCATCCTCATGCATGGTTTTAGATCCACACTCCCAAGACGAAAGACTCCACCTCTCTGCAAAGGTCCTCTCTACATGCCTTGATCGGCGAAGTCTCTCCTGCACTGCGACGACCGCTCGCACACAAATCAAAGCTAGTCGTTTTTGCGAGTCCGTCAATCTGTGCTAGAGTCACTGTCGCTCCAACTGCTGCCCAGACTGCTGCCTAGCTATTTCCCGTAGCCTCTTGACGCTGAAAGCTTGCAAGCTATGCCCGGGCCAGTAGTGTGGCGTACCCACTTTCTTCACCCTGGACGACAACTGCGACTCAGGTAATCAGCACCTATCTCTTGCCACTGTTGTCACTATGGCCGGATCACCGTTCATCCGGCTGTTACAGCTTGACGTACTGGCTTTTGGGTGTGAACGTGTAAAGATTGTTGCACTTATTGCTTTTGTACCGAAGCACTGCTGAACATCCGGTTGTGTCGGGCAGCACAGCAGCTTTTGTTCTGTGACGTCTCATGAGTCTGTAGTATTGACGTCACATGCAGTGGCAATCTTGGCACTGGCGCTTCATGATGGACTGTGGACGGGCCGATTGTCATGATGTGCAGCGGATAGGAGCAGCGACATGCACACCTGGTGGGACGTCACACATTTCGAACTCACACCTTGTGCTTGTGGTCTTGTGCAGACTTGCCAGTATGCAACCAAATGATGTTGTGCAGTCACTGCACCCATCTCATACAACAGAATGTGTCATAAATGCTTCGGTGTTCTGTCTGTTACACATCAACAACAAACGAAGTTTGATTATGCTTTTATTTTGCCTTATACACGGCCATAAGTGCCTGGAATTGGAGTGAAACTTTGGTCCGTTGCTAGAGTTTTCGCCATTACAGCTGTGAATAGCCGGATGCAACATTGAATTACGATGCAGTGACATGCAGATAGTCCAGCATCTTTTTGGTCAGCTATAGACGTTTCAGAGAAGTTGTCCTGTGTCAGCAATCTCGTCAGTAGTCCAAGGCCGAGCGAGCCTAACGCTTCGTCTGATGTTTCCTGGCTTGCGGCACGTAGTTTCACACCATCCCCGCCCCAGAAGCGTCGCCGCTTGTCTGAGCCTGCCGATGCTGGTGTGAGTGGATCTGGACACCGTGGCTGCTCAATAGGTGCACAGTGCTCAATGCTGTCTCACACCCAAAAGTCAGATCTATTGTGCTATATCCTTTGCAACTCTTTGCATTGCCCCATGCAAGGACAATGCTTGTGGCTGCTACTGACGCATAGACCCTGCTCAATGCATGAAGAATCCATCTGTGGTTTTGTTCCTTACAGGCGCGCAACCGCCCAGGCCTGCTTCTTCTCAAGACGGTTGGTTGAACGAGAACTTGAGCCAGATTGTCCCTCCAGTAGGTGAGTCTATGTGTGGAGCATGTTCAGTATTAGTATACAGGGATCTAATCTGAACATATTGCGTCTAGTCTGAACATGCCTGCAAATGTTATCTTCTGTAGGCTTGTATGTTTTGCCAGAGGTGCTGCATGAAAATAAGGCATTGCAGCACTTTTTCATTGAAAAGAAGGTTTGATGCTTCCGTTTGTCTGATGTAGGCTCAATGCCAGGTTGGTGCAGGCTTGAAACCTGGCGCATTATCACCGAGCAGATTGCAGAACTCAACAGCATCATGCAAATCATGAATTCAGAAGAATTTCAGGCACCAGCTGGTGGCAGGGTCACAAGTGAACCTGGGAAGCTGAACACAAAGCCCAAACTGTTCCATCTGCAAGCCGCCAAAAAACGAGGGTGGGACTTGAAGGTGAACATCATCAACCCTGCTTGAAACATGCTCTGCCCTGTCATTCAGCAGTCTCTGCAGAATGACCCTGACTGACCTGGAAAATTTGTTTGAGGCTGATTGTGACCTTCTCTTTACAGATGCATTTTGGAGACCTCCAGACTGTCATCATGAGTGTCTTGCCACCAGTAGCAGGACAGCCAATGCAGAGAAGAGTGAACAGGATGCGGGATGCGCTGATCATGGAATGTCTGCTGTCAGCCTGTAGATACGTACGACACTTGTGTCCCTGCCTACACTTGCCTAGTGTATAATGGCACATGCATGCATACGTCTGCTGTTTAGTCTTGAGCAGTAACCACTTATAGTATTGCCATTTGCTTCAGCATGCAGCTTGAAAGACACTAAGCACACTGCATTGAGCAGTACTCCACATGCACATTTTGTTTCCATGCCATGTTCCAAAGCTTGCTTCATGGCAACAGACACATAGTAGTCAGATGAGTGACAACTGATGAAGGACATGATCTGTGACAGTCAAACTGGCAGCCAGCTAGTCTATCGCATTGATGTGCATGCTTTTGGCTGCAGGAAGTGGGTTTCCCAAAGAAGTCAGGCACTCACAGAGCTGTATTGCAGCCTGCCAAAAACCCAGAGGGTTCCAATATCTTTGGAGTGTTGTGTCACTTTCTGGAGATTCATCTGCCACAGCTCTATGATCTGAGTATCTCTGTAGCTGATAGCAGTGGCGTGAGCTCTGAGCGCCTTCTGAAAAACAAATGCAGCCACTTTCTTCAAAAGTCGCACAGCTTTGGGAAGTATGTACCAAGTGCTATCCAGACCTGGGCGTACTGGTTCAACACCTTTTTCCTCTGTGTCTATCCTTACGACAAGTTCCACTATCCCAGCCCCCCCTATCGACCATTGCTAGAAGCTCTGTATACAGCAGACTGTGTAAGCTGTTCAATCTTCCTGCATTTGCTGTCAGCATTACTTGCACCACTTGACTTGATGGTGTTTTGGCACTTTTGACTGTATCAACAATATACCAGTTACTGTCACAAACCCAAAATACGTCATTTGTGGCAAGTTGAGCTGTTTGTTTGCTTGACAAGGAATCTTTGCTTGTCACCTGGAGCGTCCTTCCATGCTTGCAATACACAAAGAAATTTTTGGCATTGATACAGATTGAAGCCTGGGACCCAGATTGGGGGTACCAGAGCGCTCCACACATAAGATTTAGATCCTATTTTGCGCAGCATGCTAGCCTGATAATGGATTCAAGCCAACCTCCTGCTAGCTCCCAGACGCTACAGGTAACTTCTTGCAGCATGTTTCTGGTGAAGCAAAGCCTCACTCTGCAAACAAGACAAGGGAGTTGACCGATGTATATAGTCCCAGTCATGTTGCCAGGGTGCAACTTGGAAACTCTTGCTTGTGACCTCATATCACAATATGTTCATTGGTCATCTACATGTTTTTGGCTCATTTAACATGGAGCGCCAGTTGTGAACTGTCTGTTGTGTGGTCAAGCCAAATCTGTGCTGCGTGCATGCTATGTGTGACAGTGAGCTGCTGAACTTCAACTGTGTTGTGTGTAAGCAAAAAGAGCGTGATGCTGCATAAGCATGGTACGGTGTGCACACCTGCATGGGGTGTTCAGACCTTCCACCTCATTGACCTTAGTTGAATGTATCCAAATAACATTGTGATGGTCAGTGTCCATCTCATGACATTTTCTGTCTTGCAACCCAGTGCCACCTGTTTGTTTCAGGTCACGTATGCAGAACGACACAACAGTGTTGAAGTTCCAGCTGCCCTGGAAGCAGTTATCATCCACAATAACAACTTATTGGTGACAAAGACTGGGCCGGATGAGTATGCAGGTAGCTATAGCTTTGTGCTTTACAGATTCAATAGTGCCATTGTACACGTACAATGCATAATTTGCCAGGCAATAGCAGAGTGCAGAGCAATGCTGCTGCTTCCATCACAAGGTTATGAGCAGCTGCAGACAGTTTGCAAGACCTGTATGATGTGTGTGACATCAGCTGACTACATACAATGTTGGGTTTTTCAAACTTGTACATGTTTTGTGACCAAGTGTATGTTTCACTCCAAGATAACCATTCTCACCATGTGACACCAGTGAAGTCACATTGCCATAAGACTAGTACTAGTGTGTTGCTATCATGCTCTTTGAACGCAGCTCTGCTTCGCGCACTCAAGTGTCAGCATGCAAAAGGAGGAGCAGGCTCTGTTGACAGAGGGTGCCATGAGAATGATTGTGAACCTCAAAGCCCTACTCTGCAGGTCAGCCTGTGTCTGCTGTGCTGTGCTTTGCTTGCTGGCTGCAACAGCGCTCAGGACCCCAGTATGGTCCTCAACCAGCGCAACAGACTTCTGTTTGGCAATCTCAGAATTGTCAGTCTCTTGATTGTTCACTTTGAGGCCATGGCATTCAGCAGCACATCCTGATTGGGGTCAATTTTTGCAGCTTACCATTTGTCACACACCTTGGAGCTCAGCTGCCATCTGTTTGATTTGGCAAGCCACTGTCTGCTTTCACCAGACTTGAGCTCCAGGGTATGCCTACCAAGCAGCATGACTCATGGTGACAATGACTTATGTGGTACAGTCAACACCAAAGCATGCTCATACAGGCAATGGCAGAGGAGCTTTGCGGTGTACAAACACCAACAGCTGCTGTGCGTGACTTTGCTGGGCAAGCAGCCTCACAGCAGAGCTGCCAGCCTGAAAGCAGCACTCAACTGGCAGCGGGGCTGCAGAATTCGGCTGGCGAGCTCAACTGCTTCCTGAATGTCATCCTCCAGTGCCTCTGGCACTGCAGCTGCTTCCGCACAGCAGTCATGGCATGGCATTCCTCAGTGTATGAGGTATGGCATGTGCACCTGTGGATTGTGTTTTCAAATGCATGAGCACATGTGAACTGTATCTGGGAGTTATCTCTAGGAAGCATGGGCATCTAGAGATGGCTTTTTGCGTCTGCTGAAAACCTCATGTCTAATTGCTGTCATGATCTGTCATGAACTGTTGTTGCAGCTGTTGTTGCAAGATGAAGCATGACTTCATGTGAGTGCTGGCAGATGCTGTGTATAGTGTACATTTGGTGGTAAAGGCTGCGACATGGGCAGCTGACAAAAGTAACATTTGTAGCAGTGGAGCTGTCATTTTGGTGCATTGCAGTTATATTCCCTATCAGAAACCACAACTCCAGTACATATAGTACAGTGCATACTCAGATGCAGTATGGCAGCAGCTTGACCTACTAAGACAACCGATTGTCTTCTCTGCAGCAGGGTAACAAGGTGGTGTCAGCTTTGATGGCTGTTTTCAACAGCTTTGTGAGCAAGGATCAGAGCCCTATAGGGTGGGTAGTGAACCACCAATTGGCGGATCCCACTGCCATGCGTGAAGCCTTGGCTTGCTTGCTTGGAAGCGAATTCCAAATTGGTGAGTCCCTGTGCTTACCCAGCACTGTGTCTGGTAGGACAAGCTAGGTTTGTTAACTGGGGTCATGTACAGATGGTGCCAGGAGGCATGTTGCTGCTTTGCAAGCAAGGCATATGGTTCGTTATGTTCTGGCTTGCCTCCTGAGTGGCTCTTGAGCTCAAACTGGCTCGGTCAGATGTCAAGTGATTGTGTGCTTTTATGGGCCACGTCATCAGACTATTAAGCTTGCATAGGACTGCTGTGTGCACAATGTTAATGAAGCATAATGCAGGATAGCCTTGTGCAGGTCAGATGGGTGATGCTGGTGAGGTGTTGATGGACCTATACGAGGAGCTGGCCCTTGTGGCAGCCAAGGCCAATCAGCCCAGCCTGCTAGACGACACCTTCGGCCTGCATGTCAAGGTGTGACTCTCACTCATTACGTATGCTTACTGAACCTGACATTGTACCACCGCATGCATGTTCTACAATCAAGATACCGTCAATCTGAATGCATGCCTCCTGCATGCACATTTGCATGCATGCACGCACAGACATGGGTCGCTTTTGCCTATCAAATGGATCTACTTGGTTGCGAAGCCTGCTGCTGTTGCACCAGCAGCAATGTGGCACTGCAGTCAGATCATGTATCAGGTACAACGTGTGGCGTGCAAATGGTGTGGCCGTCAGCACTGAAATCTTAACGGAAAAATGCTCTTCACTCTGTTTGCCTCTGCGCACTGCTCATGTAACTCAGCAGTGAGTGTTTCCAAGCGCTGCTGCTGTCATAAGCCGAACAGGCCAAGTGTATTGCTTGTGCAACAGTACAGTAAATCATGTTGCTCCTGTGCAGGAGCGTGTTCGTTGCTACAAGTGCTTTGTCGATACCCATGAGCATGAGGACATCGAATACTTGTACAATGTGACGGCCAGCGGCATTGGGGACCAGCAGGCGCGCTTGCCAGGCCAGCCACTGGGGCGAACTCTCAAAGAGCTAGAAAGCCACAGCCTGAAGTCCTGTGACAATGAAAAGGGTACTATCATATTGTCCCATGTCCGTTGCTACTGCTGCTCTGCAACTTTTGAGTGGCAGGTCTGCATGCACATTACCTTTTGAGCCGCAAGAGCCTACACCACACGCTGGAGTCAGCCATTAAAGAAGAACCATTCAAGAACCGTCCCTGAAGAGTGTTGTTGGTGGTGATGTAAGCCTACTACTTGCACAGCTGCTGCAGCACACAAGGTGTGCATGCAGGTGGGTGTGGGGTCAGGAATCATGTGTCACACTACCTGGTGTCTCAGCCACCCAGGGTCTTCACAATGCAGCTGGCCTGGCAAACCAACAATGAGTCCAAGCAGGACATCAGCGCTGCCATGCTGGGCCTTAGAGAGGTGTGGTCATCAAGAAAATTGGCTCTGCCCGTCTGCTTTTATGCTGGTGGCATGTACTTGACTGCATGACTGAAAGACATGTCCACTGTTCTCAGACGAGCAAAGGCATGACTTGCTGGTTCTGTGCTTGCATCTGCGCAAGCGACATGCTTGTCATGTCTATTGCACAGCCCTGGTCAAGGCTTGCAGTGCAGAACAAGTCAGTCATCAAGAAAGTTTTCTTTATTTCTGTCAGCAATCACCGGCGCGGTGTGCAGACCTGCTGCAGTTAGTCACATTCCTACTTGATGATAATGATGGCAACATTTTATGAGCAAGGTGACCCGCCTGCTTGTTCAAGTGGTCAATACAGCAATGATGTGGGAAGGAACCTCAGATTGACTCTTTGCTGTTGCTGCCTCTGACTGAGCCAACATTTCTCGTTATATTCGCAGGGGTTGGACCTGTCAGACATTTATTTGGGCGTCGCCCATGGTCGCTTTCTATACCATATACGCAGTGTGATCTGTTACTACGGTCAACACTACATAGCTTTTGTCAAGACAAGCGACAGCCTCTGGTACATGTTTGATGATGCAAACCTTGAATGTATTGGACTCTGGGCTGATGTTGTCAGCAGGTGTGAGCTGCAGAGGCTTCAGGCTTCAGTACTGTTCTTTGAACTTCAAGCCTGACATTAGGTGGCAGAATCTACTCATCATGATCAGTGTGCTAACGGTTTGCTAAGATAGAGTGTAGGCTATGGTTACACGCTCACTCCTTAGCCATGAGCATGGCCCCATTGCAAGAGTAAGCTGCAGGTTGCAGCTGTTGCACTGTACTTTTAAACACGCTGCTGACTGACCACCATCACACAGAAAGATTGCATGTTGCTTGGTGTTCGTCTGGACTTAACCACGCATTGTGTTAGCAGCATTGCTATAGATTCAGCAGGACATAGCTACATCATGTAGCCTACATGACAGCTGTTACAAGGGATTAGGTGATTAGATATAACGTAATGCTGCATTGTGCTTATTTGTGACTAGCTAGACTTTGGTCTTACATGTGTCATGCAGAGATGTGCATTATCAACTACACTTGTAAGAACTCTAGGGGCCAGTTGTCTCTTTGGTATCGTGCCGTGAGCACGAGCACTGCGCTGAACTTGGGTACTCACAGGTAAACATGGGTACAAGCGTTTGGGCGATGCACAACAGGCGCGAAGTGCTTATAAAACACTGTGAAGTCATGATTGATTGCTTAACCAGTTGCCCCTCCATTCAATGATGATGCGACAGGGAGCCTTAGCTATTTCTGGAAACCACTGTCAAATACTGCAAGCCTGAGGCGCAGGCTAGACAACAGCCTGTTCAAATTTTTCCAGTGGCCTGAGACACGCAGCAAGCAACCTGCTACCAAATGGAGATCAGGCTTGCAAGCATTACGCAGGGCAGGGCAGCTGGAGCCTAAGTGTGTTGGGCCCAGCTCTACCTCTCCACCTCTACCTCTCCACCTCTACCTATACGATTATGCAGCGTCACGGCTAAGGCCATCTGCAGCTCCATGGACTCCGCAGAAGTTCACATTGGCCGTGCGGTCGACCAGCAAGCTTACAATCACTGTCTGCATCCTTCCGCACTTCATAGTGAGTGCTTCTGTCCGATCATAGTCAACTCTGTTGGGCGTTCGTAGCCTGCACGGTGCCAGCATCTCAAGTTGGGTTGACATTCGCCGCTTGCCATGAAGCAGCTGCATGCACGGTTCGATTTGGAGCGCATGTGCTGTGCACGCAGCTTTGAGCCTTTCATGCAATTCTGTTCGTTGCAGGTTTTTGGTGACTGCAGTCATTCTGCTCGTACTAACTCCCGGATCAGCTTACGGTCGTCCGCTAGCTGACGAAGTCCCACTCTCCTTTCACCCGGTACGAGACATGTTAGCTTGTCGCAAAGCTGTATTCTCTGGTATGACAAACCAAAAAGCTTGCGATATGAGATGTTGATCACTTAGGGCAACGCATCCAACTCAGCTGATCTCCGCACCACAGCTAAGATCTCCGCAGCAGATGGCATCAAGGTTTCCGTCCCTGAAAGCGCGGCTGCCACGATAAAAATCGATACAGAGCCGTTGCCTATTGATGCGAGTCAACTTCCCGACGTGCTGATCAACTCCTCAGCTGTCACAAATAGAACTCCTCAATGCTTCCAATGCTTGGAAAACTCTTCTGGTAAGCCATCCAGTGAAGTGGCTACACAAAGCACTTGGGTGAAAGTTTAGTCTGCACACCTTGGCTCCAACTCTGCCTCTGCTCCTATATTACACAGTACACTGCAGCATGCGTGTTCCTTTGGTCTTCCTTGTCACTCGTGATTCTTAATTTGAGAAACCATGCTCATTTGCTATGTTGGTATCCTTCAATGACACTGCAGCATGAACTGAAGGCATCCTGCAGACATCAGCTGATGACTGTAGCAGAGTTAAGACAAGCTGATATGTAGGTACATCTCCATGCTGGCAATCAGCACAGTCAGATCTGCCATTGCCAGCTTGTGCCAGCCAGGAAAACTCCAATGAAGTAGCCATGTCTAATACGTCTGTATCTGCGCAGCCAGCTCCTCGGCACCCTTGCTCTTCAGTGCCGGCTTCAGATGCAAACAAGAGCTCGATGGCTGCTGCTTGTGCGCCACAAACAGCATTTGCTAGTGCACCTGGGATCACTGCAGTTCTTGACACCACCATAGCAGGACTTAGCTTGGTTCTGTCAGCTGTCGGTGTGTACATTACCATTGCCAAATGGCGTGCAAAGATGGCAGCTAGCAATAGTGCAGTGTAGCATACATGTATACTAGCAGTGTGTGTAGTCATCATCCTGGTGCCAGATTGCTGCAACTGCCCTAGGGTATGTTGGCTAGAACATACAACGCTTGAATTTGTGATCGTGTTCACTGAAGTTGCTCATTGGTAGGTGTGAGGCCTGTTCAAGAATCATGCATGGCCTCATACACTGTATACTGAAGATTTCTGAAGACATTGTTGTCAACCTCCACATTTGTTGGGCTTCTTCGTTAACTCATTAAATTGTTTTATTGAGCCTGGAATGCTTAAGCAATTGATCACGAGCGTTACGTTCCTCGCTCCAGAAACTGCAGACTTTCGGGATTTCGACGCGTGTCAGAGGAACTGCCAGGTTGTATACGTTACTCATGCACACTGAGCTGACAAGTGTAGAGGTACGGCCTCAGTGGCTGCGAAAGAATAGCGCAAGTACAGAGCTGCAGTAAAACACTTCCGCCCGAAGTTCAGCAGGTGTAGGCGGGCTGCACAGGTAGTGCAGGCTCACGAAAAGCCAAGTGAGCACTGTTGGCGGGCTGAAAGACACCCCTCAAATTTCGTCAAGGCCTCAGTCGAGCTTTTGCTGAAGCCAAAGGTCCAGCAGCACACCTTAGCTATGACACACTCTGACAGGGCCAAGCTTATGCATCAGCCGTTAGTTGCATCAGCAGCTGACTTGAGCTGTGTAGTTGCTACACCGCATTACAGTCTAGGAGGCAGGAAAGCAGATGATGTGTTATCATGCAAGTCCTGGGTATGGACTGCTGAACCCAGTATGCCAATACGCCTTGACACGGAGCGCAAGCTGCCAGCATACAAACACCTGCATCTGAACTGTGGAGCCTATGCCTGCACCAACTACAGAAGCTGGCAGGTACTCATCGCAAAATACACAACATCACCGCATGAGTGCAGAGTCATATATATATGCCATGTATACGTGACTGCAGCTGCATGACTAAATCTGCTCAGCATGCCCACAAGCACTTCTGTGTCAGGCATGCCAACTTGGGCTTGCATGGCTGTTTGCTGCTTGCAGCCTCATGTGAACTACCCAAGGGGCCGCCCTTGGGTGTGATCCTTGTTCTAAAGATTGTACACAGAGCAACCCATGGCCATGGGCGAGTGCCAAAGCAACATGTGCTTGGCGCTGTTGCTCCCTACTTGGTGCTTATCTCCAAAACGAGTCACAGTGCACTTCAAAGAGGGTTTTACAGATATTTAACAAACAATGCACTCTTGCAGTGTCTGTGTCTTGCCTGACTTGCAATACTAGGAGCGTGGTACATGGTCCATAAGTCTGCTAACCAGCGTCCTGAGGTGCTCTGGCAGCAACGACTACAGCGTTACAGCTCAATACAGTATATAGTATACGGCAACTTAAATTTGTCATTGTATTCTATATTGACTTTGTATCGTGTACAAATGAATGAGCGTTATTTGGTTGGAGTTGCAGATCAAAACGTTTATACAGTAAGTGTGTCTATATCAATACCTTATATATAAGTGTAGTTGAGTGCTGCAACATACCGCAAGTGTTGGTGCTTGCACTGGGGTTGGATACAGCACATAGCATATATTTTCATACAACATAGCTGCGTCATTCCTACCTTGAACCATGGTGAACAGAGAGTACCATGCCGGGCGGCACATTGTGAACACAGAGGACATAGCTAGAGAGGTGAACGCCATGGAGCAAGTCAGCAACTGCTCGTGAGGCCTTTCACCACTTCATTTACTCGGTCATCTCAATTTTGTACTTGCTTACTCGGTCACTTACTCACTTACTTATTCAGTTACTAAGTATTGCTATTTCACTCACTCAATTGCTCACCCATTTACTTAGTTGGTCAGTCAGTATTTATGTTTCTATTGCTCAATCATACAATTAATTTCTTGCTCAGTCACTTACTCAGTCACTTAGTACTGCTGTTTCAAGTGCCTTGGTCACTTACTATGAAACTCATTCAGTTCTTTACTACTGCTGAAAACTTTCCTCATTGACTTACTCAGTGACTCAGCGCTGCTGCCCTGAGGCTAGAGCCTTTGCTGAGATTCATGCATAGTTGCGGTCACTGAGTTGCTTATAACTGTGCTGATTGTCACTGAGTTGCTTACAACTGTGCTGATTGTCCGTCTGTCTGTCTGTCTGCCCGCCTGCCTGCCTGCCTGTCTGTCTGCCTGCCTGCCTGCCTGCCTGCCTGCCTGCCTGCCTGCCTGCCTGTCTGTCTGTCTGTCTGTCTGTCTGTCTGTCTGCCGATCGGTCGACAGACCTATCTGCTCACTGGCCTGTTTGTGCAAGTACAGGTGTTTGCCAAATTGGACAGTTTCAAAACATTGCCTGCTGCTTGTCAGCACAACTTAGCAGACATGATTTGACTCCATTACATGTTCATAACAACAGGTGTACTTGTCTTGGTGGTTGATTTGCATCCGTGGCTACAAGGATTGACATTTCAAGAGGGGTTGCCAAGCCATTTTGTTGAGGTTTTCCAAAAAGAATCGTTTTTGAATTGTGTGCAGGATTGCACAGCTAGAAGACCTGACCTTCAAACAGCAGATGGCAGTTTATGCTGAGTCACAGGTGGTCATCATGACTCATGGGGCGGCACTGGGCAATGTACTGTTCTTGTCTCCGGTGAGTCACTTCTGCTACTGTTGTATCACACTAGATCAGTCATGTGCCTCATGCATGCTTATGCAGGGTTGTGCATGAGATCCTAAGTCACGATTCAGATCAGTGTGATGAGTCACAAATGGCTCACACACCAGGATGGCACACACCAGAATGGCACACACCAGAATGGCATGTGCTTGATGTCAAGTTGTATGCAAAGAGTGATACATCAAGCACTCAAGTCAGTCCATGCAAAAAGGATAAGACCATGAGTCTCACCATTCGTCTCTGATTCAGAAGTTCAGCTACACAGGATTGCCAGTCAGACTCAAAGGACATCTGATTTGTCAGTGTGCATGTGCAGTTGACATGGCTTTCACCCAGTTTACCAGGGTTTCTGATTGGTGGGTGCGTGTGCAGGGCAGTGTGGCTTTGTTCTACAACTGGCTGAAAATAGGAGGGGCTCCTCACACATGGGTCACAGATGTCATACAGGACTTTGCTTTGCCTGTAAACTTTGTAGGTCTGAGTACTGAAGATCGCAGGTTCATCTACCCTCAGAAAGAGGTACGCATCCTTTCATGCAGTGTTCAAACCTTGTGCTGTTCTGTGATGTGCTGTTCTGTGATGTGCTGTGTTGTGCTGTGCTGTCATATTGCTCCCACATCTGCAGTTACAACAGCAGATCATCTTGGCTAGGAGGAGCAGGAGGATTTGGTAGACATGGACCCTCTGTTTCAAATCCTGTCCTGCATGTGTTACATGTCACTGTATGTTTTACATGTCAGCAGGCTTGGTCACAGTCAGTGTGACAGCCATTGGTGGCCCTCATTGGCTTTCAGCTTTTTGTGCATTGTATCATGCTGGTGAACACATTGCTTGCATGTGCAGAGGTATGTCTTTCAGACGGAGTATGGCTTGCTGCCAGCTGACGAGAAGCGTGCGTTGCTGGAAGAAGGAATCTGCCCAACAAGCGCTCAGCTGCAAGGCTGCGATGACCTGAAGATGAACTTTGCCATCGACTGGAACCTACTGCGCCCTGCTCTGTCAATGGCTTTTCTTGACATGCAAGAAAGGCACAGCCACATTCTTGATGGCCTGGATAACATCTGAAGCAGCATGACCTTATGTAATACAATGTGCAATTCACGTACAGTGGACTTCTTGCTAGCTGGAGGACATTATGGTGTTAAAATTCTTTGAGGCTTCGAAGCTGACTTTGTTTGACGGTTGATTTTATGAGCAACTTGATAGGCCATGTGGCAGAAGATGGTGCCAATATGTTTGCAAATCAGCCAAAGAATGTGAAACTCAGAGTCTGCAAAGTCTATGCACATGTCGCTTCAGCATTTGGAAGATACTTGTCGAATGCTCACCGTTTGTCCAACCATTGTCATCATAAGCTGTACATATGGCTCCAGAGGAGGCCTGCTGAGCGATTGGTCATAATGAGCATTCGACATGTATTTTCTGCTGCTGAAGCAATATATGTTGATTTGCAAGCAACCAAATATATGCACGCATGCATATGTGTAGCTGCTGCACTCACATAAGAACATGTTCGTCTGACCAGCTTATGTGTGAGAAGGAGTCTAAAGTGAAACTTCGAAAGTGCTTGGGCTGATGGACGCAGCGTTTGCGCAATGGCATTGCACTGCTTTCTGGGAGTCCGACTCGTCTCGTGACAGTCGATGTGTGCTGAAGCTCTTGCGCCCAGTCAACGACATACCTTCATTCACAACGGCCGTTTGATCTACGAGTGGGATCAAACGCTCACTGAAGTCAATATTTACATATCTGTTCCGTCGGGCGTGAGGGCAAAAGATCTTGCAGTGAACATACAAAGCCACCACTTGAGCGTCGGCATCAAGGGAAACCCGCCCTATCTTGACGTGAGTCTGTTGTTGTGTTAGGTCTGCTTCGTGGTTTTAGCTTTAATCACTCCCTCAGGGCGTCAGCGCCGTGTCTTGTCCTCATGTGTGTAGCTTCGTGTTGCGGTACAAGCAACAATGTACACCATATTTGATGCAGATTGATTTGGCTGGCAAAGTCAAGGCATCAGAATCGTATTGGACTCTAGGTAAGCTGTGAGAGACAGCCTTCATATCATGTTTACTCAACTCCGGCTGATCCAACGCTGTCTGGCACAATGCAGAGGAGGGAACTGCTAACTTACAGCTTTGCAAGGCAGAAAAGGTATACACGCATCTGCCTTATACTTTGGTGCATTTTGCTTGTTGCGTGGTTGAGAGCAGGTGCATCAGCACAAGTTGTGTCACAGGGTGAGCCCTGGACTGCTGCTTTGGCTGGACATACTGTGGACCCATTGAAGCAACAGGAGGAACAGCAGCGTTTGATGCTAGAAAGGTTCCAAGAGGAGGTATAAAGCTGTACAAGTCAATATTTCAGATGTCATTATTTGGTGGCCAGCCCTCGATGCCGCCATCATCACATTTACATCACACACTGGAGGGTGAAATCCTACCTTGCTTGTTGCCTGCAGCACCCAGGCTTTGACTTCTCTGGTGCCAAGTTCTCTGGTCAAGCACCTAACCCCAGAACCTTCATGGGGGGCATGTCAGAGAAGTGATTCCGGACTTGCTCATGCTGTAAAAGCAGCTGTACAGTATTCACAACCTTCAAGTCTAATCAGCAGAGACCTCGCGTAGACTGACATCTGAACCAGAGCGCTGTCTTATTCTGACAAGCCACCTCTTGACAGAAGTTCCCATGGCACAAGCCATTTGCCATCCCAGCCCATCTGGCCGCTGCCACGTTCCACAGACAGCTCACAGCTTACAGCACCGTCCACGCAAACATAGGCACAGACTGTATGCACAGTTTCAGTCTGCTCATGACACAATGCAGCGGGCTGCTGGGCAGCATGCCACAGCTCCAAGCCATACGGCTAGTCTTATAGCTGCTGCGCAAGAGCCCATTGCTGCAGCTCCAAAGCAGCAAACAGGCAATGAGCATCTGGATGGCAAGCTGAAGATCATAGGTACAGTGTCTTTGTTCTTGAATCCTTTTATGTGTGTCTGTACCAGCCGGCAGGGCCTTGTCTTTGCACGTTGTCTCTGTGTGCTGGCATCAGCTGCAGATGTCAGCCAGAAGTCCAAGACACCAACAGCGCTGGCAACATCAGAGCTATGCAGCTGCGCATTGCTGGCATCTGATTCGTCCTACTTTTATGACAAAAGAAGCTGCAGATGATGCAACTGCACTGATGAGAGCAGACACCATTGCTGGATATAGCTACCTCATCCACCAACCAATTAATTATTGTGTATTAACTCCTCTATTTCCTGTCCTTAAGAAGCACAGAGGATCCAGTACATATGCTCTGAAACAGCTTCCCAACCAACGCAAGATATGTCATTCAGTCGCGCACATTGACCCACTTCTGCATTGTCCGGCAGGTGTGGGCAACCGGGGCAGCAGCGCTGTTGGCAGGCTCATCAAGAATGGCAAGGTCAGTGGCGCAGAAATGTGGTGCTTGGACCATGACCGAAAGGTGCTGGAGGGGTCTGGCACCGCCAATGTTGTGGTTGTCAGGAAAGAGGAACCTCACATGGTACGCCACCGCACACTTGGTTGCTTACCAAATTGTTCCGGTAGTATACATGCCATTATGGTTTTGGCTACCCTTTTTGTTCCTATACATTTCTGGATGAGATGATGGTCGCATACATATGACTCTGGTGGTCCATGTATACCTCATGCAAGCATGCACAGGAGCCAGAATTGCTTGCTAAGCCAAGAGCACTGGCCTACTTCTCCTTCAAGGCACTAGTCCAGGGTGTTGCATCAACCTATGCACAAGTGCTCAGCCTCGTCAACAAAACCAGGACTGCGTCCTTAACACAACTAGGACTGTGTCTTTGACACAACCGGGACTGTGTCCTTAACACAAGCAGGACTGTGCCCTTAACACAATCTTCTGACTTTGAGTGCACAAGCAGGACAGAGGCAGCACAGCGCTGCTGAGCCCTGAGGACATGCAGCGCATCGTGGGGCCTGGCGCCTATGACCAGCATGGCAAGGGGAATGTGAATGTGGGTGATGGAGGAGTGGCATTCCTTCTTGCCTCTGCTGGCACCATCCCTGGCGGTGCTCCTCTGGTCAGTGCCCCTGCAGCATCTCCCCAATGGTTCTTGAGAGCATTGCATTAGATTAGAAGCTGTAGTTGCGCACCAACATGTCTTGAAGTCAGCCTTTGCATGATGGTGGTCCTACATGCATGCTCAGCATCCTGTGCAAGCAGGCTGCTGTGTGTGCTTACGGCAATCATTATCTCGATCTTCACTGCACACAAGGACAGCCTTGACACAAACCTGAAGAGCAAATGAATGTGATCCATAGAGATGTATGTTTTGAAGAGCAACTTGTTGTATTTCAAAAACAAAAAAGGTGTGTCTTTATCAAAAAGTGTAGACAAAATCTCAACAAATATGCCCACAGCAAATCAACTACCGAGAAAAACTAGTACTAGAATCAAAAACACATCAAAAGGCAAAAATCCAAGCTTGTGATCCCTCTTTGGTTGTGACCTGCAGCTGCTGTCTCTGGTGAACCGTCTCCGTGAGACAGGCCACTTCACAGCCGTCTCAGTCACTCGGCCCTTTGAGTTTGAGGGGCAGCGCAAAGTTGATGCAGCCGACCGCATGATTGCTGCTTTGGAGGAAGCAGCCCATCTGGTTGTGGTCGTAGAACAGGTATGGAACACTGTGGCAAATACCTATGAGCTGTTTGAGATACAGGAATGTTGCTTTCTTCAGAGAAACGCTTGTTCCAGAGAATGTTGTCAAATCCAATGACGCGTGGGGACTAAATGTCAGGTGTTTCCATATTGAGGAGATATTAAGGTCTGAGCCCATCAAAGCACAGCATGTGCATGCACACCCTGTACAGTCCATGTTTCTTTTTTGTGAAGTCGTTTGTCTCCCAGTTGGCTTCAAAAGATCACCATGACTTGCACAATGCTCACCACAATGTTTCACAGTCAGTGTGGCTGCAGCGAGCTACACCTGCAATCAGGGCAGCCCCAATGCATATTGGGAAGGCACAACTTGCATACCTGCCAATCACAGCACTTGCCGTGCAGGATGTACTGTCAAAAGCTGTGGGAGGTTCTGCCATGACGGTGGCAGAAGCTACCAACATAGCTGATAATGCACTGGAGCATACAGTGCGAACCATTCTGGCTTCATTGCAAGCACCTGAGATCCTCAAATCCACCTCAGGTATCACACTTTATCATGCTGAGTAGCTGAGGCTCCTGTATGCTGCTGCAACCTGATCATCAAATTCATTCATGTGGTACTGCAGAATTGCTTCCCAGATTACGTGTGGGCTTACTAGCAGTTGCCCAATCTGTGACAAGCATGTGCTATCGATTGTTCAATTGCTTCATGTTGAGCTATGGACAAACTGCTGGCACATAAACTTCAAATTGACTGTGAGCTGGCTAGCGTCACGGAGCTCATTGACAAGCTGTTGAAGGTGACCATTGAAGCATTAAGACGCTCTCAGCTTTCTACAGCTGCGTATCACTGCCTGTCATTTTCTCACATCCCTTGTTGGTGCAAACGGAAGTATACGACTTGAGCTTGTGGGCTGACGTTCTGGGCTGAAAGCAGGTGCTTTGATATGGCATGGGCGGGATCTGAGGCGGTACAAGAGGCTGCTGTCGCCCCCCCTGCAGCGCCTGCTCACCTGCCCAGGGACTGCAGCCCTGGGCCGGGGGGTTGCCTCCATGCCTGCCTCCTATGCTCATCAGGTCAGCATTGCCGTTCAATCTGTAGCTGTTCCTCATTCATCCATTCAGATGTTCAGCCATACATTCTTTCATCCATTCGTTTGTTTGTTTGCTTGCTCACCCATCCTTTCTTCCATCCATCCACCCACCCTTCATTTGTTCATTTGTTCATTCGTTCCTTCATTCATTCATTCACTCATTCACTCATTCACTCACTCACTCACTCATTCACTCATTCATTCATTCATTCATTCATTCATTCATTCATTCATTCATTCATTCATTCAGATCTTCTGTGCACATCTCCTCCATGCCTTGCCTCCTATGCTCATGCAGTCACATTTGCAGCCATGCATGCACCTCTTTAGCAATTGCTGCAGAAGTAGAGCAGAACCTGCTGAGAGGCTGTGCTGTCTTGCATGCACTTCCCGATAGTACATGCTACCTCAGACCTGGCTCAGAAGTGATATCAAGACCAAAAACAACAATGACAGCAGCTGCACTCAGTGCAATACATCCACAATTCACGCATTCATGACACATGATGAAAACACTCAAAATCGCAACAACAGCAGGTTGTTTGAGTGCAGATGCATCCACAATTCATGCATTCATGACGCATGACGCCAACACTCAAAATTGCAACAACAGCAGATTGTTTGAGTGCAGATGCATCCACAATTCACGCATTCATGACGCATGACGACAACAATTTTACAATAGTAACAACAGCAGGGGTGCTGAGTGCAGATGGGTCCAGGTCAGTCATTGATGCACCTGGCATCAGATGCAGTCAGAGCTGCGGCAGAGTCCCCGTTTCTGGAAGAGGCAGTCAGGAAGGCGTCTGCCATCCTGTGCTGCATCTCCATGCCATCCCCTAAGCAACGCTTTGCTGGTGAGACCTGGCATCTTCTTCGTGGCCAAATGTCAATAAACATCTAAATGCTGCTGCCATGCAGCGGTGATATTGCACGGCGACAGCACGGAGCTTCTTGCTGCTGAATGTGTGCACTTCTGCGGTCTTGCATCATTGCCTGGCTTGACGCAGACAGGAGAAGGGATGTGCGCATTGCAGCATCACACATACTGCTGTGCCTGCTTTTGACTGAAGACCCAGTTACTTGATAGCAAACGCCCTTTCATGCAATGCTGGTGCTCATGTTGCCGCCGTGCAATGCAATGCTGAGCTATGATCTGCATCATCAGGATAAAGAGGTTGCTGCTGGTACGCTGCTTTTCAGAACAGGGCTTTATACAGAGCGCTACTCACACTGTATGTATCTAATCACAATGGTGACAATTACGCTTTCCAGCTCATGATGAGCTAGGTATGTGCAGCTCCAAAGCAGTCTGTCTTGTATGTACCTGACCCACAGGAAAGCATGCAATTTTATGAAGGAACAAATAGGCAAAACAGCAGGAGCATCTCACACTTTTCACCTGTGATCAGCGCTGCACGGGCCATACGCAACACTGGGGGTGCGCAACACCCCTGAGGCTCTAAACAGGCCTGTCTGGAGGGAGCTGACTTGTGTCGCTTGCACCTGGGCCTAGCCTGCTGGCCACGCATGCCGTTTCATAATTTTTGTTATATATTAATATGATATAAATGTAACATAATATAATATAACCTTTATGAATATAATATAACTACAAATATAAATTCAATTTTATATAACATAATATAATATAATATAATGTAATATGATATAATACAATATTATATCATGTAACAACATAATGTAATGTAATGTGATTGTTGGTGATTTTATCAAGAATGGTGATGTGCTGCAGGCGACAATGGTGACATGATCGTGATGCACAGCCTGAGGGACTACGATGCTGAGAAATCTGCCGGACGTATGGCAGTGCAGGCTGCAGCAGGGGCACTAATGAGTGTGACAGGCCACACCTGCGAGGACATTGTCATGTGCTCCACCTCAAGGGAATGGGACGACATGCTTGAGGTGTCACCTGCTGCCTTTCATCCAAGGCTACCTACCCAGTGCTTCTGACATCTGCCTGAACACGGCCAACTTTCAGTTTGCAGGTTTAATTCCTGTACAAAGTTGCACTGTGCATGTTGTCAACTGCAGCGGTTACAGTCATGGTGTCAAAGGCGTCAAAACAGCAGATTTGAGGAGGAGGCTGCGATGTGCTTCCTGACGACAATGGTGGGGGGCCTGCAGACACAGCTGCAGTGTTGCTGTGAACAAGCTCCGGGCTGCCGCCTCAAGAGGCTCCCGTTATGATCGCTGAAAAGCATCAACTTTTATTTTCTTTTTGTTGATGTGAACAAGGCTCTCAGCAGTGTGCATGCATGCAGGAAGACGATGGCGGCAGGACAGTCAAGGTGGAAGTGTCTTTGCTGGTGCTGCGATTACCGCCAGGTGTACCACTACCAGCACCTGCCTCGGCAGCTGCTGCAGCTCGCAACACACTGGCTGTGGTGGATCCTGCAGCCACCTCACCAGGTGGGTGATTTGATTTCCATTAATTTCTGTGTTAACGTTAACTTCATGTTCATACCAAACCCACACTCCTTTTGCGTTGGCTATATGTAAATTGTTGGATGTATGTTGCCTAGGCCAGTTGCCTGTTAATGGCAATGATGTTCAGCGCCATCATTGCATTGCAGAGGAAGCAGATGCTGCTCAGCGCAGTAATGGTGGTCACGGCAAGGCTGCAGCTTCCGCGCCAGCTCCTAGGCAACGGCTGCCCAGCAGTAGCTGGACTGCCATGTCAGCTATGGCAGGGGGGACCCGAGCAGTCCCCCCCAGGCCCCGTGATGCTGGCGAGTCCCCTCAGGTCTGCTGTGTGACATGTTTGCAAGGGCACACACTTGTGTCCTAGTTGTTGTCAATTGTGTCTTTTGTCATTGCATGTTGCCTGTTCTTTTCTTGGCAAGTTGCCAATTTGATCTGTCACAGTGTGTCAACTCTTTCCTTTGTGAACAAGGTCCTACCAGTGTCAACAAAGGAGCTGCTTCAAAAGTCAACTCATCTACTACCTCTCGCCTTGCAACACATTGCATCTGTCCATAGATACATGATGCACATTGAGTTTGCTTGCAAATAATGGAATTGCCTTGTTTGCTACCTGTCCATGGCCAGAAGTACCTTCTAACTCATGCGCCAACGGCGGCATTTTGAAAGCAGATACAAATTCTTGACATTATTCTATTTGTATTTAATTTTTGACATTAATCTTTTCGTATGCAGGGATCAAGAGATGAGCCTGCTGGGACACCTCTTCCAGCTGGCGCCTCCATGTGGCGCGCCAACCTGCCAGACATTAGTCAGCGCAGTGTGAATGCAGCTGCCAAGGCAGCTGCTCTCGCATCTGTGGGGGATAAGCTTGTTGACTCCCTTCAGGCGCAGTCCTTGGACTTGCCTCCTCAGGCTGCCAAGGTGAGAAGCAAACAGCAGTTCTCAGATGGTCAGTTTGCTTTGTATGTTTGTCTTGTTGCGGTGATGGATTTGTTGTCAGATCTGATGAAAGGCATGCTGCAGCCAGGCCTGCAACTGCACACAGAGACCATAAGCCTTTCTGAAGTGTAGCCATTGCATGCATGCTTTTGACAAGGGCTATGCGGGCACAAAAAAGCATCTAGTGCATTACGCCATGACTTCCATGCAAACTTTTGTAGTTGGCGCAAATGCAATGAGCTGTTTTCACAGCGATAATAACGTGCAGTCAAAGTACAATATGGTTGACTAGGGACATGAGCATTTGCATTTGTCTCTGGCTTGTCTATGACAGTGTGCATGCCGTGATCAATGTTGTGCGATTGAAATATATGGTGCCATTTGATCAAGGCTAAGGCTTGCGTGCATCAGCATCATACCTCATGATTGGTATCATCAGGCAAAGACAGAACAGAGTCTAGAGCCAACATTAGCGTGATTGCCTGTGTCTTAAAAGACAGCACAGTCAGGTGCCGCAACTGACTGCGAACCTGTTGTTTGCTGCAGTGGCGTCAGAAGGTACGTAGGCCAGAGCACAAACTCATTGTGAAGGAAGCGGGAGAGGAGCCAACTCAGCCTGAAGGAGAGACTGTGTCAGGCAGCTTCCGCAACTTGTTGCAGCGTGGCCAAAAGAAAGAAGTAGGTGTGAGGGAGCGCACATCAGGCATACTGCTCAGCGACAGGACCGAATCTTGGGATCGATAGTAATTCCTGATGTTCAACATTGTCGCAACATCAGGATGTTGCAATATGTTTGTGGACGATACACCAAAGTCTTGCTTGATTGACAGACTTCAGTCTGAGATGTATTTTGTTGGTTTTTGACTTTCGTTGCAGTATTTGGGCAATGACTTGCTGGATGACCCATTGACACCAGGAGATAGAGGATTTATGTACACAAGCAGATCACTTCCATAGCAACATACAAGTGAAGTGCATGTAATCAATGCAAGGCAGTTCATGTCCATGCTCATTATTGACCATACGCAATCTATTATAACGACACACATAACACGCACCACACATAAATCAACACAAGTCCACAGTTTGATGGTCAGGCGTCAGTGTCCATGTGCCCAAGCTCAGAGCTCGCACATCAAACTGTGTGAGCAATATACCAAGACGGCACTGCTTAAGTTTCGGCGGTGCTGCTCAGCCCTCACACATGACTGCATTTCAGGTAAATGTTAAAATCATGATGGACAGCTTGGCTGTGCAGGCATTCAACACCGCCACCATGTGTTAAAAGTATCCAAGTCCTGTAGCAACAGCAAAAACCAGGAAAAGAACGCCGCCAATATATCCTATTGTCTTTTCGGAAATGTATTGTGACGCAATAGAGCCACCAATCACAGCAATGGCAGTTGCAATTGCATGGCCAAAAACTGCTCCTGTTGCCACACCTGCAACCACACAACCATTTGGATGCGGAACTGCTGTTCAGCCCAAACATGCAATGTGCATTGAGTAATGCATACATGCAATGGTCTGAGGGTGACTTGATCTGCTTGAGGGTATGAGATTCAGGCTTGCCAAGAGTCCAAATACAGACCTGATGGCCTGCAGGTCTTGTTGATGTGAATGCATTGAGACTTGTAAGCATGTGACAGTGATCCTGCCATGCTGCAACATAGACAAGATCGCTTCGCAAGGGCAATAAAAGAGCGCTCCTGCTCTACATGACACATGGATAACGTATGGTTCTCACTTCTGGTAGCACTTCTCAAAGACAGGGATCTTGGGCATCTTGCGGCGCACCCTGTGGTGCGACAGCCTGGCATGTCCGTAGTCAATGATCTTGAAGTGCACGCTCTGCCCCTGCTTCTGCCCTGCATACTCACCAAACATCAAATTTGCACGTCAAGAGAGTGCATCCAGGGTGTAAAATGGTTTATTGTGAGAGGGTAAGGTCACTGCATGCGACGCTGCGTGGCCCCCAAGGTTATACAGCGAATTCAAGAAAGGCTCAAGCTGTTGAGATTGGTTGCCTTCAAGCCCATCAAGGCTCACAGGCTAGAACCAGATGAAAGTGTTTGGAATGCGTTCAGTGCTTGCATATGTTAGGTAGTTTGGCCCTACTGCCCCTACTCATGGCTCCAATGTGAGAGTTTGCATGGCTGTCACCCAGGTTGCTTTGAGACATAGCACACTTGGCTAGCTGTGCGTACTGCTCAACTGTTGTTGTCAAAAGGCAGGTCTGCTGGCAGGTTTCAGCAACCTGACAGGCAGTCAAGGTGACACAGGTTGCCTGGTCCCCACCTGGAATCTTGAAGGTGTTGGTCTTGGGCTCAGTGAGCACGCCCACGGCTTGCTTCCTCTGCTTGCGTGAGGTGAAGCCCTTGGGGTACATGGGCTCCGCATCTAGATGATGCTCCATGACATTGGAGATGCGCATGTCCGCATGCACAAAGCCAAGCTTCTGGAACGCCTTGTCCAAGGAAGCCAGCACCTGTCCGTATCACACAGCCGGTCCAGGCTCAAACTTGTATACACAGCCTCTGGGCAGCACAGATAGCATCAAATGTACAGCTTCATTGCCAGACAAAGATTTGCAGATGTACAGCAGCACAGAAGGGGCCAAATAAGAGTGTCTGCAGTCCGACATGGTACAGGCTGTCGCGAATGCTTACACATGCAAACAAACAGCATGTTGCTAGTGGCATGAAAGGATCTGCAGCAATCCCTCCTGGCAAACACAGCCATGATGAGCTTCTGATGGTGGATGCACACATGCAGAAGCGATGTCCAGTGTTGCTGTTGCAGTGCAGCAATACACAGTCAGGTCAGTTGCAGTTATAGCTAGAGCATTGAGTGCACCTGTTTTACCATGTCCATCAGGTAGTAGACGTCATTAAAGTCATCCTTGAGAACTCTGCATTGCAGCTGCAAGTTCAGCTTCCGCTTATATCATGATTGCCATGGAGATTGTGGGTCACCTTGTGCATTGCATGCAATCAAGACAGCAGGCTTACCAGTCATGGCACAATACGGCAACATACAGTAGAAAGAGCAACAGTCTCAAAACAAGGCACTGCACATTGATGCATAAGCCGCTCATCCCACTCCAGCATGGCAAGCTAGAATAGACAGCTCACTCTCCGGCATACAGGAACAAACACCAACATCAAGCTTGCACGCGGCGTCATTACATTGCACATGGCATTTAAAAGGAAGTAGTGAATGTGGCCAAGTCACCGCTTCTCAATGTCCCAGCCGTTGAGCTTCTCAATGACGAGGCCCTCCAGCATACCAGTATTGCCGCCGCCAGCTCCACTCACAAGGGCAGCCCCAGTGAACATAAATCCTGCATGTGCAGGACATGCATAACAAACCTGCAGTGAACCTGCCAAGCCAGAGGCCATGGACGCACCAGCTGCAGGCAATGATGTTCATGCATGATGGACCAGCGGACAACCACACAAAGCATGAGAAGGTGAGTGGGTAAAGTCGTGAGTACAGACCTGCCTGCAAGAGCGGAGACATGTCACAAAGTGAGCGTGGGAGCAAACAGGTGACTGTGCAAGCGTGTGATGACAGAAATGTACCTGGAATATCTTTGTTGTCCTTAGAGAGGTTGTTGAGCTGCTGCCCTATCAGCCACTCCCTCTTTAGCCCTGCAAGGCACAGCCCTCTCCATGGCGGCAGACATGAACATGCCCATAGGACGTGAGTCAGCACAAAGTTGTGGCACCGTTGAAGAGAATTATGCCACGGATTGATCTGACATCCAACATGCTAGACGTGACCATATGTGCTGAAAGGATAATGAAGACAAGATGCAAGCCAGCTGTATGTACCACATACACACTGCTCTCTGTCTTGTTTCCCCTTCACTGGTTGTTCCTAGAGACGCAGCAAGGGCATGACATGTTCCAAGATTGTTCTTATGCAAGGAATGCTGATGCTCGACATGAGAATGTCTTACCTACATCTGCGCCAGTGATGGGAGTCGCCTTCTTGGCTTTCAAGGCCTGCAGCATGCATCTCTGGTCAAGCTTTACCTGAGTCATGTATTACAGGACATTTGGACAAGCAATTCTCAAGGCTAGAGCGTGATGCAAGCATCATTGCAGGCATACATTGTGGGGCTCCATTGCAGTACTAATTGTCGTAGTACATGCCAGTAGCAGATCAAGAAGGCAGCAATGGTAGCGAAAGGTTTGCCCTTTCGCTCATGCAGGCAACAACTAGTTGTATTAGTTGACGCTGATGGGCATCAGACATGTTGAAGGATCTTATGGCACAGTGAGGGTCAGTTATCGAGGTAAAAAATACAAAGCATAACTTGCAACACCAAGCTGTCGATCTCTGTTGCTGAAGCAAAGCCTGTTACTTGCGACCAACGATGGAAGCTTTAATCAAGATATAGCATGAAGGCTCATGAATGCTGTCAGCTACAAGCAGGTGGAGTAGTCATTGAGATGTATAATCAGTGACAGCAAGGCTCAGCGATGCTTGTTACCTTGAGCACTTGACCACTGTCTTTGCCTTTGCCATCTAGCAGCTCATATACTGCTCCTTGATGACCCCCACCCAGCTCCTTGCCGACCTATGAAGACCATTCTCTGATCAGCGGTCAGAGTATGGCTGTGACAGTCAACATGTCAAAAAGCCATCTCTTTGCAACAAGGAAGCAGAGTCAGACATGATGTTATGCTTGAAGTCTGAACCTGATACAGAGTTTTGCACAGACTGCCATTTGGTGTTCTGGAGTTTTGCACCACTTGTATATTATATGAAGCTCACAAAACTCAGTGATGACAATGGAATGACGTTTGACCCCTTTGCAGTGAAGCACTGCTGAAATGGTATGAGGTTCACAGTGCCTTGCAGGTGAACGCTGTTTACCTTGTAGTCCTCTGTCAGTTTGAGGCCTTCCCTGACTTCAAAGCCCTCTGGGACATAGATCACCTGCAGCTTACAAACTGTAACACCTGCAGTCTGCTTGGCAGGTGAAAGTTGGCTGTTGAACTTGCAAATTCCAATCTGACCTCAGCTCTGCCATCTTTGTCGTCTATGGACTCAGACCCCTGCCTCCCAATGACACCGCTGCCGTTTGGATCATGGAGTAGTGGTGTGCGTGACTCTGGCACCACCATGGCTCACAACTGACTACCAGTCTAGCCTAACAGAGAGATCAACCCACGTTAATAAAGGCTGCATCCAGATAATAGCTTTCTAGCCTTGTGTTTCAGGCAAGCACGCGACAGGAAGTAACACTGTAGGACACGTCCCAAGCGTCCGTCTCCCCGCTGCCAGAACCTGAATGTGCTAGAGCAACGAATGTCAGAGACGGGTGCAGTCTCACCTGTACAGCTAAAAGGTTCACGCCGTGCGCACGACTGACAGTCAACGATCTGTTGTGAAGATATCGTCTGTGACGAGCTGGACCTGGCCGCGATACGCCGGCGAGTCAGGCACTACGAGGTAGACTGACGACTCCTGACGCTGCCGCAGGCGTGTGGCCATGAGCTGTACTACCGACAAACCTTCACGGTGAAATCAAAAGCAGCTGTTCTGTGGTAGTGCCAATGCTGACTCACCGGTGCGTCTAAACTGTCATCCCAACAGCAATTTTCTTAGTGGTATGAATCCGGGCAATCCGAGAACGACTTGTCAAAATTGCACTGGCGAGCAAGCATGATGAAGTGAAGGGGTCAGTGCATGTGGAATCAACTGGATCAAGCATGCGTCTCAATTTGTATGCGTAAAAAGCTTTTCACAGTGAGCTGCTGTCCTAGCTATCAGCTGGTTGGCTGAGGGCTGAAAGCTGCTTTGCAGTCCAGGCGTCTGAGGCTGAGTCACGATGCTGTGAGTGTTTCACCCAATTTACCTTGTGGGCTCAGTCATCAACAAGTTCTTGCTACAACGGATCGATACCTTCAATTCTTAGCCCTAAAGATTAAGCATAAGGCGTAGGTCAGCTGACAAGCAGAAGATGGCTCTGGAGCCAAGACAACGCATGAGATGCATACCTGAACAGCAACTCTTGTTTTACTGATCCCCTTCAATCTTAGGCACACACTGCCTGACACACACTGCCTGACACACACTGAGATACTAGGACCACTGATGCAGCTTGGACTGAACTTCATGCATTGTCTGACACTAGAGATTAATGGACACTGGGGTCCTGCATTTGCAGGAAGAGCTGGCACAAGCACAGGTAGTTGTGCTGTAAAGGCACCACAACTTGTTGAGAGGTTTTAGCTAGAATCTTCTGCGACGTCCAGCTGTCACGGGCTGTCATCGCTTCAACTTGTTAAACAAGCTTCCTACACCGCCTGCAGCTCCCTGAAAAACACCCTGAGCTCCTTTGAACACGTGATAGGCTGGCTGCAGTTCTGCTCGCCACCATACACCAGATTCCCCCTTCTTGCTAATCATCTTCCAGGGACCCCACATGCCATCTACAGCACACATCAGCACTGCTGCAGCGATGGCAGTGATAGATTCAACAACAACAGATGTTGTGCAATCATGACCACGGTGTACTAACAGCTGTAGCAAAGATGCAAGCCCACGCTGCAAAGCAAATCATGAAAGAGACAGGTAAGCATAACACTCAATGACAGAATTGTAACACCACTGTCTGATCACTATCATCTGGGAAACCTGTCAGAATGCAATATGCATGCAAAAGTGCATATGTGGTAAATTCTGCAGTGTTTTCAAGGCAGCTGTGCCAATACTGCAGTGCTCTAAAGTCAAGCAAGCAGGAAGACTTTATGAACAGTGCCACAATACATCCATATTGCACAGGAACATACCTTCTTCCTTGTCCCTGGCAGCTATTGTAAAGCCTGTATGCAACACTGGATGCGATATCGCCCACGGCCAAATACGTGTGACTGAGGCATTCACACCATCACCATGCGTGACAATCAGGACATTGTCGCCATTTGCTTCCTCTGCTATAGCCTGTATTCAACTCCAGCATTTGCAAACCATAACACTCATCTTGAGCAATTGCTTGCCTACAGTATGTCCACTATGCCTATAAGCATACTCACCTTAATCTATTGTTTGAGCAGCATTTCATAGCTGAAGTAAAAGTGCATGGAAAGTATTGAGAACAGAGAACCAAGTTCACAGCCTTTGTCACATCATCATGTATAAACTCGACTTGCACAGCAGCATGCATTGAGGATCCAGCAACAGCAGCACCTGAAAGGCTTTGCTAAAGCGCCGTCTAGATATGAGCAGGTTCTCTGGATACTGTCCAAAGTTTGGCCTGCCAATTTGCATCTTGGATGCAGTGGTACTGGGCAGCTTCTTGTGCACGTGATCTTTCAACCCGTTACCCTCAAAGAACCAGGTGTTAATGCCACCTGGTGGGCATTTGCCGCCCTTCTTCACCATCAGCTTTGGATTCATAAACTGCAGGCGTCACAATGCTTCACGCATGCAAATCTTGCTGGAGGTCATGACATTGACAGTACGGGCATTGCAAACTTCCATACAACCACGTCATAGCTGAAAATATGCAGGCTACACTTTCAAGCACGTTGGTCACAGATGTTTAATACATGGGAGCATGCACCTAGCCTAGACAGCCAGTACTAAATTTTGCAGTAAGATGACCTGTTCTGCAAGATGCTTCTGGCTTACTGCTCAGGGACAACACCATGCTCTTAAGCTGACTGGTTGAGCGTTTGCATCACCAAACTGTCACTGATCAGTAACATGCTGGGATCATGCAAGTTGAATAGCTGAAACAGCGCACCTCACCAACTGCGCAGCTGACTGTCCAGTCCTGGGGCTGGATCCCCAATCCTTCTGCAGCAAAGCTGGCTGTCTGTAAGCATCTACACCACATGATACAGGGTGAGGATGCAGAAGGGCATTTGGATTGGGTAACCTGTACTCGCATTTGCGTGCAACTTGCCAGTAAACATCGTAAGTATGTACACATGTTGCAACAATGAGACGGTCTGTGTGCAGCTGACCATCAACATGCTTGGTTCTGATGTCATGAATGGCGCAGTGTCATAGGTACTCAGCCATGCTCGAGGATTTTTAGGCGCACCTGAAGAAAGGCGAAATATACACCTTTTTGATATCGTACTTTTTCAATTTTGCCGCCACTTTTTTGGCCTGCAAATGTACAACTTAGAATATGTGATGCTCAATGATCAGCAAGTCGTTGCAGCTGGTGGGACCAATGATGCCTGCAATAATACCTGGTCCTGCCCATGGTCAGAGAGAAAAGGGTCAAAAGGGCGCTTTGCAATTGCACTCCAGCTCTTGTCCACCTGCAATGTCAACAGAGTTTGCACATCCGGCTCATACAACTTGCTGTGCGCTATTTGAGGCTGCTTTTCAGCTGTGCTGCAGATCTGCATACCTCATCTATTCTTTCGCCGTGCCGCATGACAATCAGCAGTTGCCTGGTCTTTCCCGGAGGAGCAGCAGTTCTCTTATACTCTTCTTCCCGTGCAAGCTCAGTTTGTACTCTGAGTTGCTCACTTGCAGACATCTGCGGCTGATCCTCCCCAGGCTCAGGCTTGTCCACATCATCTTCGTCTCTCATATCGGCGGCCTCTGGCTTGCTGCTGCACTTAATATGCTTGCAGCGTAGTCGACGGGATTTGGAGTCATGGGGCCAGCGAGAACTGCTCTGTGTTCCCTGCACACTGTGTGAGCTGACTAGGAACCTGGCAACGTTTCGTCTCCTTGCTGCTGTTGAGGTTTGGAAGCGAAATGGATGCGCCTGAGCTGACAATGGGATTTTACTAGCGAGGCGTATGCAGGCACGTTGCTGCCGAATGCGGGCAACGGGGTGCAAGGCCCTGACAGGCCGTGCGGCCAATGCGGTAACAGCCGGTGTTTCGGCTGGGTGCAGATAGCAGGTGGACATTTACGTGCGGGCTGAGTCCGCGGTAGATCTGGATTTTGCCGCAGACCCTCTTTGGCCCTTTTCCGACGCGAGACTGATGCTACAGCGCAAACAGCTGTGGCGACCAAGAAAATGCATTCGGGATGTTTTCAAATTATTGGTTATCCTTATCCGACGGCTATTTATAAAATGACCAACTGATACTGTAGTCTCCTGAGGACATGCGACTGAACATGCGATGTCAGCAGATGTGTGAGTCAGCCTTACGGACATTTGTGACGCTGAGAGAAGGATGTACATACACACATACATTTTGTTGGCTTGCAATTCACGCAAGATCTGCAAATTTGGAGATTTGTAAAGCCTGGCAACTGCTGCAGCAGCAGCAACAAGCTGACACCTTGAGCAGTACATTCAAAATCTTAAATAACTTTAAAGGTAAAGGCACTAACAAGCATGCGCTTTTGATCTCGCAGCACGTGCAATATTGGAGAAAGTTGCTGTACCCACCAACAAGCGTAAATGACTGGCCGGAACCAAAGCATCAGCACCCTAGGTCCCACTTGTGTACAGCAATGCAAGCCAACATGGAACATGCAACATGACAACAGCAAGCCAGGTCTGAGATTTGTGCTGTAAATTTGATGAGGCTGGCAATGGCGAGAAGCAGTGTCAGGGTTTTGCAAGTACTTCCTGAGCGAAGCAGTTGCAGGAACATATGCATGCTGCATTGGCACATGGCACATGCTGCATTGGGGTAATGGACAGGACTTTGTACACTGTTGACATGCAGATGCCAGGCCAGTATTACATATGCAAGCATATATGAGAGTGAATGGATTTCTGACACACCAGCAATATAGCCCACGCTGTTCACATAACCAAAGAAGTTGACAGTGATACACAGCCTTTGTCGACATATTCAAATGCCAGCTGCTCAGGTACAAGGCAGCACATGCAAGCCACCACCAGCAGCTGATCACAAGCATGCCTTAGCTGCGGCTAAAGTGAGTTGTGGATGCAGAGGCATTCCTGACTTGCTGTCTCTTCTGCTTAGAATTCATTCTCGTCTCTGCCAAATAAGCAGCAGCAGGTGCAACTTACCTGCCAGCAGCCATCAGGTTCAGATCAGCTTACCCTGACAGATACAGCATCAGCACAGCCACCTTGTCCAACCAATCCTTCATCCTACCTCTGGCAGATGTAGCCTGGCACCAGAATATGCTTACATCACAGTGACCACAAAGTCCGAGTTTGCCTCATGGCTGCAATTTTTGTCTGATGTATCCAGTCCCCACGCAATTTGCTGTTCTGCCTATGCAGACATGGGTTGACGGAAGATGGGACGAGAGAAAGGCAGCAATGTATGACAGCACAGCTATCACCATGCAGCTGCTGGGCTGTACAGTAGCTTTGAGCAACTAATGTGAGTTATGACAGGTACTTCTCTGTATGCATTCTGCTGTGTGGGAGCTGTATGCACAGCAGATTACTAGAGCTATGGTTGAGCCTGAAATGCCGCCACATGTTGTTACACAAAGTATACACCCTATTTCTTGGTCTTGCGCAATAGGTTGCCCATCTCTTCCCTCTTTTTCTTTGCACGAAGATGTGTACCCAACTGCACCAGCGCAATGGACTGTGAACACGTCAGCTTTAGAACATCAAGGCATAGTCAACTTCCCTCTGGTAGTTACTGACCTTCTTCTTGCACAGCTTGAGTGCACGCTTGTCCTTGCCAACCTTCAACAATTCTGACACACGCCTCTCATAAGGAGCAAGGCCTGCAACGTCTCTCACCACCTCACGGATGAGCCTTGTTCGCTTGCCTAGTTTCTGCAGCAGCGATTTTCATATAGAGTCTAGCCATTGTGCCGCGACCACTGTGACTGTTGGAATATGCGCAGGTCTGGACGAACACCAAAGAACGTGGCTGTTGTAGTGCCTGCGGATGTGCTGCATACTTACTCCTTTGCTGTGGGAAGGCTTGACCTTCTTGTCCCTCTTTGTGACTATATGACCCTTGTTCAGCCCAGCGGCAAGGCCGGTTTTGGGCGTGGGCGCCATGATGCGCTCGCTAGTGCAGCGGGGAAGAGGCCAAATCTGGCGGCCAGTGAAGCTTCAACTGTGAACTGTGACACACGCACACGGTAGACGTCGACGGGCAGCGTAGTTTTCGAGTCGTTACGTACAGTCGCACTCGAATGCCCACAGCAACTTGCGGTGAGACTTGTGACCAGAATCGCCCATAGTCTCTAGGACCCTAAGCGTGGTGCTCAATGTTGCTCGCAAGCCCGATGAGACATCGCTCAAATGGTTCGATACAGCCAAAGTCAACGTGAGACCTGCCGATAAGACCCGGATCCTTCGGTAAGCACGGTAACAACGTTGCCTGCTGTTGGGCGATACTTAAAGCTCATTGAAAGGACGGGGTGATGCTCTGCTATTTTGTGTCTGCTCAGTTATTGCTTCGCTCCACGTCAGGTAGAGCGGCAGAGCAAGCAGTGCTGTCATACTTCCTGATCTGCTGATCTAGTTGCACGAAGCACTGTGTGAGCGATAAGATGCGAAACAAGTGCGAACTAGTCCGAAGCTTTATGGTATGGTCGCTGCAGCCTGAACACAATGAGACCTGCTACAAGCTGTGCAGGTGAGCATGCTTGAAGGCCATAGCCCCAAGGTTGTTCAGCAGTTTGTGGGCTACACCACAAGGAGATGGGCAGTGGTCTTGTACCCAATGCTGACAATCATCACTGGAGGACTGCTCTGGGTGGTCGGTCAACGCTATCTGCAAGCAAGACTGTGGACCCTGCAGAGATGCTCTCTCAGCAAAGCGCAATACGTTCACGCTAAGGTGTGATTCATGTTCTCTTCAGCATTCATGTAAAGTCAGCATTGACAGTCGCAAAAGTTGTTGCAGTTTGTGACTGGACGCCAGGAGCTTGTTGAAGTGCGGCAACAGCCAGTGCTTGAGATTTCATACTTGTCTGCATCCCAAAGGCAGGTCAGCAGGCAGCAACATGTGTATGTCTTGCTTACATCTGCATAGACAGCCAACAGGTGCATGGCATATGGATCTGCACCCCAGATTGCTGATGCGCTTCAACCTGAGGTGACTTTGTGGGTCTTTGCCCAATACCCTGTTGCACAGCTGTTACTTGCATGAACAGACACAATCACTCCTGACTTTCATCAATCAAAAGCATATCTGCCCTCTTTGCCTCTTGTGCTGTATCACTTTACTTCTCTCATCATGGACGACACCTTTCTTGGGTACCTCAGATTAGTCCTGGGTCAACAGCCCATGCCTTACACCTGATCAGCTTGCTGCTGGTTGTGTACATCTATGACGCTGCTGAAGACAGCTTCAAAGTAGTCCCGGACATGCCTGTGGATACATCCACCCGGATACACAATGCCCAGAACGCTCTTCAGCACATAGAACTAGGTAGAGTTTTCTGCTCATGCTGCTGACTTGCTGTCATGTGCACAGCCTTACTGTGACACATGCAGTTGCGCCGTAATGCTGCTGTTTTGTGTCATGGTTGACTCGTGTTTGACTGTGTACAGCAGTTGCGACACAGCAAAGCAATGTTGAGAACAAGTAGGACATGTGTCAGCACAGCACACCACAAGGCAGGGCAGGACAAAATGTGATGGAGTTCCACACAGCCCATGCACATGCATTTTACACTACTGCAACTCTGTGCTGGTTTGACGACCGCAATGCCATGCTTGTTTAGCATCAGCATCAACACATCCTTACAGCTCAAGGGTGGCTCAGCTAGCACTCCGCGAAGTGAAGGTCCTGTTTGGTACAGACTGCATGCATGATCTTGCAGGAGCAGAGTGGTCATGTCTCTGTCCCATGTCAAGCAGGCACAGACACGAGACAATGTGTTTGTATGGTATGAACGACATGTCTGTTGTACGCCCCAGCATGCTGCAACTGGCTGGCGCTGTGCTGGCCTACCCCCCTTTCATTGTCCAGGTCCGCTGAAGCACTCATACCTCATTTCACAGCAAAGCTGCACATCCCTGATTTGTCATTGGCAGCTGGCAAGACATGTTGTCCTGTATGCTTGAACATCACATCTTGATTGCTGCCTTCCTCCTGCAAGAGTTGTCTTATTCAATGACAACATTTGCCTTGTTTGTCTTATTGATTTGCCTTGTTTGGACGTTCCAGCCTTACTGCCACCCCTCACTCACTGTATTGTTGATGTCATTATACACCTGCAGCAAGCATGAAGTGCCCTGAGTGTAAGCATGAGATGGCTGCCATTGCTGAGCAAGCTTGTCATGTATGCCCTGACACCTTGTCTTGCTTGCTGTCTGCAGTACTTTGAGCTAGCTTGCATGTTTTATGCAAAGTTCTACATGGTGGCATCCTGCCTGCTGTTCATGACACTCGCCTCGAGCTTTGTCTCCACCTACAAGCTTTACAAGAAACGCTTGGAGCTTTTCCATGCTGTTGGGCAGCAGCGCCTCATTACAATTGTGCTTGCCGGACGAGTAAGGTCAGACTTGGGTCTTTGTGTAGGGTTTGCAGCGGATTTGTTCTGCTGCCACTGATCCCATGCTTGGTCTGTCCTGTCATGATCTTACTTGCTGCCAATCACATCAGCATACCATCATAAGACCATGGACAAGCTTCAAAAGCCAAGTACTGTTGTCAGGTGGCTGTACACAATTCAGTCTGCACTCAGGCTGGATGACTGCTACAAACTGATCAGTGTTTGAGTGGCCTTGGCATCAGCCAAAATCGGTGCTGCTAGCAATTAATGCTGCAAGCAATGTCTGCAGGGCAACATCCTCTAAAAAACTTGTGCCAGGGGATGTGATAGTGGTGCTGCCTGAAACTGCAACCTGTGACTTGGTTCTGCTGCAAGGCACTTGTCTTGTAGAGGAGTCCAACCTGTCTGGAGAGGTGAAGCTCCTGATTGACTGAGAAATGGCAATGTGCAATGTCACGTTGCTGCTGTAGGAGATGTCCAAGCAGGCATGACCTCTGCTGTGCATCATGCTTGCCGACGAGGCGTCCGCTGTCACTTTGACAAGCAAGCATTGCCATACTGAGATCCTACGAGAGTGTCCAGATCTGGATGGCATGCAAAGCAGTGCACTGATCGCATGTTGTCTTTGTCTTTGCCCACTGCCTGTGCACGCCTTTCATCTGGCTGGAATATGCAGCCGACGTCTGCTCAAGTACGCAAGTCCAGCTTTGTATCGCATGATGAGGCCCATGGGCGTGCCTACCACCCAGAAACTCACCACTGGCACACCATCCATGCTGGCGCAAGTGTACAACCCTGGTAGGCTCTTCTCATCAGCACACTCAGACAATGAAGAACATTTAGCTGATGTGATCAAGTGCCATGGCCTCTATACTGCTGCAAGGCGAATTTTAGCTTGCGTGATATCAAAATGGGCACTGTTCCTGTACCAGTCTGTGTATTGTCTGCATCTCAACATGCATGTTCCTTGATCACGAGCACCGTTAGGCACGGGTGTTGTGCTGGACTACATAATAGCTAAGACCAGCAATAAAATATATATTTCATATATAAGAGCTGATGTTGTGCTGCAGACATGGGCAAATAGCGCCACATATGATGAGGTCTTGGGGATGGTAGTCAGAACTGGTGAGCCATGCATGTCGCGTTGCTATCTATGCTGCTGCTCAGGCACAACAGGGCTGTCACTGACGTGCCAAAAGGTCATTTATCATGTTATGCACTTAGAAATGAAGATCTGTGTGACAGGTCATTCACTCAACACTTGGCATTCACTTTCAGGGATGCGTACATGCTTTGCACTTCTACAAGAAGATGCACTGCAGTGTTTGCACTGAGCTATGCAAACAGTGAGTGCCAAACTATGAGTGCAAACATTGCAGTTGGCTGCACAATGTAGCAGTGTTGACCCATGCCGGGTGCTGCCATGAGATTGTGAGAGCATGTATCAGCAGTACACACAAGACCGACTGTATCTGGTTCTGTCCTACAGGTGATGTATTGTGCTGTTGTTGAGTAGACATGCATGGCTGTGCAGGCTTGCGGACGACCATGGGAAACATGCTGCACCAGATTGTGGCTCCATTGCATAAGCTGAGTCTTGCCAAAGATCCATTCCTGTCGGTGAGCACGCAGCTGGTCCAGAATGTCAGCAGCCCATGTCTGCAGCACCACATCCAACCATGCATCAGCATCAGCATCATTGTTGGCTTGCTGCATAGCTGCAGTCCTTTTGGTGATATGCACACCTGCATTTGGCTCACCAACTTCTCCTCAACTCCTTGTCAAGCTGAATGGGGCTGTGAGTGCAGGATCTGTCCAGCTTCTGTGGGTTTGCGCTGATCCTCCAGCTGTGCATCTTCCTCATTGCAGCTGTGCCTCACTTCCGGACCCACCAGCAACCAGTGTCTGAGTATGTTGCCATGGTCCTTGGCACAGTGATGACAGCTTTACCAGTGGCTGTACCCACTGTGATCCTGGGAGCCAATGCAGCGTGCACGGCACAACTCAAACAGAGGGGCATAGATGTGCTAATGGTTGCCAAGCTGAAGACAATTGCAGCTGTCGAAGTGGTTTGCTTTGACAAGACAGGAACATTGACAGGAAGTGTGGTAAGCACTCTCTTCTCAAGTAAGTCAGGTAATATGTCCTTGCCCTTGTATCATGGCCATCACCAAATGCTTCCCGGCAGGGCTGCAGGGCTGCCTCTAGGCACATCTAGGCAAACACCAACTGTCTCCATGCTTGTCATAGAAGCAACCTCCAGACCCTCAACTGCCTCGGTGGTCGTGTGTGACTGCCTGCTGACTTGTGACTGCAGGCTGAGCTGCATGGCCTGGTGCCAGTAGAGCAGGGCAGCTTCACGGGGCTGCAGTCTATGGCCATGCGCTGGCCCAATCGGCTCAAGCAGGCACTGGCTGTCTGCAACTCGCTCACGCTCATTGGCAAGAACCAGCTTGTGGGGGACGATGCTGACAAGCAAGCCTTCAAAGCTGTTGAAGCTCGCTTCTTGGTGAGTCAGGACTGGCTTGGGGCAAAACACTTTTGACATCTTTGTGCTGCAGGCTGTCAGATGCAGATATTCATTCAGTCATTCATTACACAGGTGGTACAGCGTTGCATACATACAAGTGTATTGTCTGCATCCGGTGCATGCAAAGCTGGCATGTCTGGGATGGTTGTGCTGCTTGCATTCAGTGCAGGGTTGGCTCACGCAGAGCGTTTCTCAAACCGCCCTAATCTCGGTATCGTCAAGCAAGGGCGAGATGAAATGAGATTGAAGCGCCGAAGCTCTCGGCGAGAACGTTGATAGCTGCCGGTTTACATTATGACTCTCACATTGACGGCGAGAACTGCAACTCATGCAGCCTTAGTGCAATCCTCGCAGGTGACCTTGCGGTTGCCTGCGCCCTTCCGGCCAGTCCGAGGGCCAGGTTCCGTCAGGATGGCAAAAAGCACGACTGTTGCACTGAGTCAAGACGAACTGAAAAAGCAAGCCGCCCACAAAGCAGTCGAGTACGCCAAAAGCGGCATGGTGTTGGGCCTGGGAACCGGATCTACAACCGCATTTGCAATTGGCCGTATCGGCGAACTTATGAAGAACGGAGAGCTTAAGGACATCATCGGAGTTCCTACGTCTATCAAGTCATACGAACAAGCCTCTGGTAAGCATGTTGATATATCAGCATCTTTGGGCTCAAACTTCCACAGTATTGCAGTTGTGCACGTGTGTTGTCCAGCGAACTATCAACACACCCTTGTATGGCCTGAGATTGGTTTTGTTTGACAAGTATGCTTTTGTGTCATTGCAGCTCTGGGCATTCCACTTGCCACATTAGACGAGCAACCAGAGATAGATCTGGCCATTGACGGCGCTGATGAGGTAGACCCAAAGCTCAATGTAGTGAAGGGGCGAGGCGGAGCACTGCTACGAGAAAAGGTCAGTAGTCCTCACCTCTGTCAATATTTGCTGTTCTCATGCTTTTGTAAGCCAAGTCAACTGTGTACTTTGCCACCTTTTGCAGCTAGTGGAGCAAGCCTCCAAGAAGTTTGTATGCATAGTTGATGAATCCAAGCTTGTGGAAGGTCTTGGTGGAAGCAAAGGTCAGTCAGCAACAGTACATGCTTTTGCATGTGTTGCTGATGTTTTTGTACTTGGGTGTGCCTTTGTTCACATGGTCTTCCTGCTTTGTGGTGCTTGCAAATAGTGACCTTCCATTCAGCACATGAACTGCAATGCTCCTTGCAGATGCAATGCCTGTCGAGATTGTACAATTCTGCTACAAGTACAACCTAGGACGGCTACAAGACCTGCCTGAGCTGGCTGGATCAGAAGCCAAGCTGCGCATGAATGGTGACAAGCCATACATCACAGACAATCAGAACTACATTGTAGACCTGTACTTCCAAGAGCCACTGAAGGATCCTTATGCAGCTGCAGAGGCAATCAGCAAACTGACCGGCATTGTAGATCATGGCTTGTTCTTGAACATGGTAGATGTTGTTGTCATTGCTGGCAAGGACGGTGTGAGGCTCCAAGAAAAGTGATTTCAACACCGACACAAGATACAGAATCTCCAGATGGTTTTGCCTTAGCTTAAGCACCTTGCTTGGTGAATTTGACTCCAAGCTGCTATGGAGCGCCTTCCATGCGATTACTCTCACTGACTGAACCGTCAATGTTTGTGGCTGCTTGCATCAGACAATACTAACTTTGCTGAATGACAGTGCGTTCTTAAAGCCAAATCACTGCACATCTGCCTTGTTTGCCATTTCACAGTGAGTGATTTTGTTGCTTGACTGCAGTGTGTGTTTTTCCTGGCAAAACTGTGTACCATGCCACATTAATTGGCACACTTCATCAATCTGCTGTGGAGGATAAAACTTCTGCAGTTGCTTTCAGCTTCCATTGAAATTCACCCAACATTGTTGGCGTTTGATGAAGCCTGTGTGGTTGCCTTACAATCTAAACATGACATACATTGCCCCGGAGTCATGACACTTTGCATGGACGCAATTGAAAAGTGTGTGCATGCTGGAGGTCCTTGACCAATGTTTCGCCCAGACCTGTGATGTGATCATGGGTAAGAATGGCAGTGTGGAAAGTAGCTTGTGCCCAGGGTTGGAAGTCATGATGCCCACAGGCAACAACAATCTCGATTATGAGTCATCTGGCCGATTCAGGGATGCCTGAGCTCACGACTTGCATGCATGACCGCTGCCCTGCCTGACTAGACGGCACTTTGCAGAATGTTTCCGCTTAATGTCAGACACCGCAGCATGATTGCTAGCTGCACTCCACTGCCTTGACAGAGTCAGCGCGGTGTTCAACGCCCTTGAGAAGTACGGATGGATGTGGACCGCTCGGTAGCGTCTGCAACAGCTCGATCTTCTGGCAACTTTGACCGTGCAGAAGATGCGAACGGGTACCATCTGTCAAGTCACGGGCGGAACGGCAGGCAGGGCAACGTAGGAAAATCGTTCAGGAGCTTGTTTAAGGTGTTAGAGCCATTGCCGAACCTTGAAAGGCCAGTCAGCACTGCTGATGGTGTGGCACTGCACATTAGATTTGGTGTGTAAGCGTCTCTTGGTGATGTTGCAGCGTGACAGGCATCTGGCCAGCAAGGGATGGTTCAATCCAGAGGACTTCACCGCACAGAAGGTGAGCCTGTGACAGCCCATGCACCCAAGCAATCATACACAGCTCTTGCTTGCCATCTTGTAACATACACGTTCAGCACAGCTTGTCAAGGGCACTTGACAGCCTCAATATCCTGCCAAGCTGACTTGAAAAGTGTGCTGTCTATCTGCAGCGCGAATGGGCAAAGGCCACAGGAGACAAGGACAAAGTCATTGGCTGGCCTGCACATCTTTTTGAGCAGTTTGTCATTGTGGTGAGTTGCCATGTACAGCGTGATGCCAAGCTCTTTCATGCACACATCAGGCGTCACTCAGCTACACTTCCTGATTCTGTGTTCTTACCAACAGGGCTTGCCACCGACGACAGATGTCAAATCTGTCATCAGTGATGCTGAGATGCTCCAAACAGGTACTTGGTTTGCACTAATCTGCGCTTGCCTCTGCCATACATGAGGATCCAGACATTTGTGCTCTGCTGCTTGCCTCATGCAAGCATGGCACAGATTGCAGCAGTGCTTGTCTCCTTTACCCATGATCTCTCCTGTTTTGTGTGTAGCCAAGTCAAACAATCTTGATGCTGATGTCAACTTGGAGCTGTCTGAAGACTCCAGGCACAGAGGTCTGAAAGGCACGCCCTTGTCTCCAAAGGTACTTCTACTGGCAACCAGTCTGCTTGTCAAGTTTGCTAGTCCCTTTGCTTGCTGCCTGGTGTCACAGCGTTCATGAATGCAAGCACGCATGATGTTGTTAGGCATGTCAGTGTTGCTGCTTTTAGATGTGCTGCTCCCAGCAGACAGAGTCCTAGTGCATGGTTGCACCATCAGAAAGGAACTTTTGGGCATACTCCATTGAGGAGAAGCTGCCCTGACCTGCTATCCCATCCACGCTTGAGGAAAGGATCAGCTGTTGCCAAGTTTGCAATGTCTTTCTGCAAAGCCATTGCTGGGAATTGCACGCAACATTGCTTGCCTTACCTGATACTGGCCATGATCCAAGCTAGTCTGGCCTGTCAGCTTTGCAGGCCCACAAGCAGATAGCTGCACCTACTTCTACCAGCACATGTTGGCTCAGCGTATGCCATAACCTACAACAGTCAGATTCACGCAGTCAGCATTGAGGAACATCACAAGGATTTGCCTAGCTAGGCTCAACGGCAGCAGCATCCTTCATGCATAACAGCAATGGCCTTATTTACAGATACACGCAATGAGGCATGTCATTCATGACTGTAGGTGCTGTACAACTACCCACCTGAAAGTCCGGTGAGTGTCGACCTGCCTTCCTTCTGTTTTCCCCACGGGGTGCAACCCAACCTGCTGGAGCGCACCCCTAGCATGACCTCCCTCAATGATCTGCTGTACAGCCAGAACTATCTCAACTCAGATGCCAGCTCCTTCATATTCCTGCTCAAGGTGCGTTCTATATTTCCTTCTAAAAACCAGGCATCATGCATGCCTCTCTGCCATATCCCTCATTCCTATATGTTCATGTCTGTGTCTGCCTCTTTGTCAGATTCAGGGCATTAGTATTGCTGCTGTATGCCAGCTATCTCCTGTGCAATCTGTCCCTGCAGAAGGCATTTGCTGCAACTGATTGGATAAGCAAGGTTCTTTCCAAAAGCAGTCAAGCTTCAGGTTGCTTGTAAGCTCTTCCTATGCACTGTCACAAGTTTGGTTCCACCACAAGCTGTGCCTGACGCGACACATGCAGAGTGCGGTATGGAATGCCTGGTTGTGTAGTGTGTTGTGGCCATATGCAGGTGGCAGACAATCTGCCTCTGTACGGTGTGTGCTGCTACATGGATGAGATGGTGCATAGGCCACCCTCTTTGCTCAAAGCCAAGTACCCAGACTGCAACATGCCCCTCACACGCTACATGGTGGCCGCGCCCCGCTGCTACTGCTTCCTTACTCACTATCCATTCTTCAGCCTGCACATGAAGGTGGCTTCATGCTGTCTTTTGCAACCCTCGCCTGCATCTGTATTGGCAAGCCAGGAACAATGTATGCATGCCCCTCTGCTCACAACACACTCTGCAGTCAGCGCCAGAACTCTGACCTTGCTTGACCTGCCTGGACTCTCCCCCATCTTCAATTCAGTACACAACCAGTTTTTGACCCACAGTCCTCACAGATGGCTCCAGCACAGCAGCATTTCAGAAAGGCAGGATTCTGAGTGCATCCACTTGATGTTGTCATGGACAAAGTGGAGTTCTTGCTCCAGCATTTGCAGGTGAAGGTTTGAAGCTGGTGTGTTTGCAGGTGCTTCACATGATTCTGGGCCTGGAGCGCCTGGACAGAATCACCATGTTCATAGATGAGGTAGCAAGCCTGCCCTTGGGAGGTGGCAGAGGTCTATCAGGCCGCCTGGACAGCCGGGAGCTGCCCCATCATGCAATAGGCGCTATAGCATCACAGCGCTCAAACTTAGGTCCACAGGGCAGTGAAGAAGAGCAACAGCGGCGGCGGCAGGCCACAGCTGTGGATCAGCTGCGGAATGGGCCAGCTGGCCCAGTGCCTGTGGGTGGCCACAGCAGCATGCAAGACTTGCATGTGCCGCCGCCACCTGTCAGCATCCGGCGGCCGGGGTCAGAGTCTGCCTTCCCTCTGAATCCTCATCAGTCGTATGATGAGGAGTGGGGCACTATGGCTGGCGGCGGGGGTCATGACTCAGACAGTGATGTCTTTCTGACACCACATGCGTCTGCCATCCTCCCAGATCCAGCCTTTGGGTGCAGAACCAGTCCCAAGTCAAGTCCCAAGCATGAATCCCCAGGAACAGCGCCCACAAGCAGCTTTGCTGGGGACCAGCTCCCGCTCAAATCTCCCGCCACCATCCAATCTGCTGCACACCTGCCACTGCAGCCCTGCCGTTTGCAAACAGACCCTCCTCGCTCAAGGCTTGACCTGTCCTCTTCTGCTTCAGCTCCTGCTGGACCCCCAACTGGACCGCCCAGCACCCCAGAGCGCCCCCACCCATCTACAACAGACAAGTTCTACAGTCCACAGCATCAACAGCCGCAGCAGCTGCAGCAAAGGTCGCCTTCAAGCCTGCTGTCTAGAGCTTCAGCCAGGATTAGAGTTGCTTTGGAAGCCTCAGAAGCAGCGACCATCAAGGCCGGCCCTGCAGATCCCCCTCCTCGCCAGCCTGGCTTGCCTCCCAGCAGTGGCCACCGCCGTACACACTCTCAGCAGGTACCAAGCCCGTGTAACAGCAGCTGCGCTGTCCTTTGAAGAGAAAAATCTCGTCACTGTACCCACATTGTGCAGTGCGTAACTACAGCAGTGTGCACGCATGGACAGAAGGTTCAGCTGGCAGCAACCTCACTTCACAGAAGTCTTACTGATGTGCAGGTGCCAAACAGCGTCAGCAGCAGTGGGGGTATGCACAGAAGGACAAGCTCTTGGCAGCAGCTGCAGCAGCCGCAGCAACCACCGCAGCTGGGGGCTGTCTCTATCTCAGACATGGCGCCAGAACATAGCAGGGGCAGTGAAAGCACGCTAGGAGGGTACATGACAGCGCGCAGTGACACAGCTTCAGGCTTGTCAGAAGTTGGTCACTCTGCGGCGACTCCGCTGTCAAATGTGCAGCAGCATCTGAGGAACTTCGGTGCCCAGTCGCTGTCAGGCTTTTCAGACCCTGGAACGCCTCTTTCTGCTGCGCAAGATAGGGCAGACTTTCTGGTCAATGCTACTGTTCCTCACCGAGGGCCCCATGGCTTCTACCGGGAAGGGCATGAGTCACCTGCACACCAGACGACAGGAACGGCAGGCAGTTCTGATGTGAATTGGGACAGGTTGGGGCAAAGCCCTGCTGGCAGGCAGGGCTCAGATCCAAGTATGCAACAGACTCAACACCCACTGCAGCTGATTTCTGTTGCGTCAGGCTGTAAGTGTGTCTTTTGTAATGTTTCATCTGAGATTGTTGCCCCTGCTTAGTCTTAATGCTTGATCTTCATGCTTAGTAATACAACCGTCTGTTTGCATCATCAGCCTTTTGCTCATGCTTCAGACATTGGGGACCCGAATCAGAAGTGCGGCGGTGATGCCAATGACTGCCTGCTGGATTGTGACTACAACAGTATGTATGACTGCAGTGACTCCTGTCAGCCCATTTGCTACAGTTGGTCAGCACGCTGCAGTTCCTCCACAGTGGCAGACCTTTGACAATCAGCCTCAAGCTATGCCACAGGGGCAGTCTAGGCAACAGTCTGCCTGGGCTCAACAACCAACAGGTCAGGGCCAACACCAGCAGCTCTGGGGGGAGGGCCAGAGCATGCAGCAGCCTCAGGGGCAGCAGCTCTGGGAACAAGGCCAAGGGCAGGTGCAGCAGCAGCCCCTATGGCAGGGTCAGCGGCAGCAGCAGTCCTGGGGCCAGGCTCAAGGGCAGGCCCAGCAACAGTCCTGGAGCCAACAAGGGCAAGGGGAAGCTCAGCAGCAGGTCCCCTGGGGGCATCATCAAGGGCCTTTCCATGAAGCAGCAGCAGCAGGGCAGGAGCAGACCCAGCAAGCAGCACACAGGCCTGAGAGTATACCTCAGGGCCTCTCCCAGCAGCAGCCCTTGTGGTCAGGGCAGGCCCAGCGCCAAGATCCATGGCCGGAGGGTCAGACTCAAGGGCAGAGCCAGACACAGCATGAGCCCCCATGGTTGCAGGGCCAAGTCCCGCAGCCCTCCCAAGGGCAGGTGCATGACCAGGCATCCTGGGTGCAGCCCCCAGGGCACAGTCAAGGCATGCAAGAGCCTGTGGGGCAGCTGCGTGGGGCACCATCTGGACTGCCCTTGGAGCATCGCTCAAGGACAATGCGGACGATGTCCTTTCGGCAGGTGGTGCGCAGCGCCAGTGAGGGTGACGCCATGGCCCTGCAAGCCCAGCCAGCCACTGCTCTGCAGGTGCCTCTCCCTCATCTTGCGCCAACTCTCATGCAGCATACACCTCACAAGCATGCAAGATTTCAGATCTTCTGATACAATTGTGGATCTATGCTTCAAAGCCCAACTCACTGCATCAACCATGATGCAGGCCAATCTGCTTCAAGCGACGCAAGCTAGGTTGTCCAGGTTTACACCCTTGCTTAGCCTCCAGTGTCTCTGAAAGCAGAGCATCAGGTCAAGGTTTGGCCTACCCTAAAGCTGAAGCCCTAAACAGCAAGCAGAGCATGTGGTCATTGCAGGTGATGCAAGCCTATGAGCGCAGCCCAGTCCCACAGCCAGGGGAGGAGTTCGAGTTTTGTCCTGACCCCAGTCTCCAACCCGTTCACTATCTGAGGGGGCGCTCCTCACAGGGCCTGGGGGCCCAGTATGTGCATCGGGCTGCAGTGGCTGCGGCTGAGGCTGAGGCTGGGGAAGGGCTCAGCAGTTGGACCATTGCTGCGCTCTGTCGCTGCCTGAGCTTGGACAACATTCTGCTGCTCTTGACAGGTATGCAACTGCCAGCTTGGCTGTCATGTTGTATGTGTGTCTGAGGCTGAACATGGGAAAGGCTCAGCATTCAGCTGTTGCTGGTACCTGTCATAAGATGATCTCCTGCTGCTCTTGATGCTTATGACATGTCCTGGTCAACAGGAGCTTGCTCTGTCTGTGAGACCATGTGTCTGAGACTGCAAATTTCTAGAGCAGTTGGGCTGCATTGACGTCTTTTTCTAGCTAGCAGCCTGTTTGATTGTACAGCTGAATGGCTCTCAGCCTTCTCAGACTTTCAATGCTAGCATCAGACCAGTAGATGACACAGCAGCGCCTATGCTGACAGCCAGCTGTGTTGATGGGGTTGCCAGCCTGCTGTTGCCCAGTGTGAGATTAGCCCTGCATGCAGCATACATGAGCTGCAGCCAAGCTGGTCTCACTAAACTTAGTACTGTGGTAATCAAGGCTTTGTATCGCTTCTGCCATGCCTCAAGCAAGACCTGAGGGGTTGACCCAAATCCGTTCTTGACATGACACACAGACTGACACCGATGCAGGTGTGCTGTTGGAGAAGCAGCTGGTGCTGTTCTGCCCCAACATCGGCTTGCTGAGCACGTGTGTGCTGTCGCTCATCCCCTTGCTGCGGCCCTTCACCTGGCAGAGCCTGCTGCTGCCGGTGCTGCCAGACAACCTGCTCAGCTTCCTTGAGGCTCCTGTACCCTTTGTCATTGGTGTCCAGGTCAGCTCACGTTTTGCTGCAACATCCTGCCTAGGCTGCTCTGTGTGCCTCCTTGGCCTTGGCTTCATACTACTGCGCCTTTTGTTGAAGTCCTGGTGACTCATTCTGTGGATGTAAAGTATGTGTCCTCTGGGTTGCTCTTTGTGTTCTTGATAGACATTTCTGCAGCCTTCACTCAGGTGTGTTTATGCATTCAGCAGCACATTGCTATTGCAACCCTGTGTTCATGATGAAGCTCTGAATTTGGTGGTCGCTTCCCTGATGAAATTGTAGTTGCCGTGCCAGTGCCTCAGTGTTGCCATACTGTCCTATGCCAAAAATTCCGTACTAGGATTGGCTTGTTGAAGTTGCTTTGACAATGTTTCTGCGTGATGCAGTACAAAACGAGCGAGGTGCGGTCAAAATGCAGCAGCTTGATGCGGGTCAACATCTACAAGGACCAGATCAAGACTTCCGGCCACATGCCTCCTCTGCCCAATGACAAAGCCTTGTATGCTTCCCTGCGGCCAGCTTACAATGTTCTCAAAGCTGCTGGGCAAGAGAGAAGAGGCGGCACGCCCATGTATGCAATCAGTGAAGAGCAGAAAAAGGCGGCTGACACCATGCTGCAGGTGAGCTGCCTCACATGGTGTATCCTTGTTTGTTTATAGCTGACCTCTGCAATGTGTCATTTCAGCTATCTTCAAGGGGCACTCGCAGCAATGTTGACGCGTATGTTGCCCAGTAAAGCCCAGCTAGGCAAGTCAAGCTCTGATTGTATAAGGCATGAGTGATGTCTGTAAATGAAGAACACTGAGGGCCTCTGAGTTAATCGTGTTGAGTTTCCGGCCGCCAAAGCACATGCTTGCTACCAGCGTGAATGACATGCTTTTTATTGCTTTGCAGGCTTTGCAGGACTACCTGTCCAGCATCTGCAGTGAGCTTCAGTCGTACACCATCACTGATGTACAGACACCAGATCGCGTCGCTGTCTTGTTGAAGGACTCATATATTGAGTCTTTCCAGCCAAGAGACAGGGCGTTTGTGAGGCAGTTCACAGAAACTCAGATGTTCTCTGTGTACTGTGATTCTGTTATTAGATAGGTGGTGGCATGTGAAGTATAATTGAGTGAAGGTGTGTTGCGCTACATGACATCGGTGGTGTGGTCAGGTCCAAGATGTCGAAGTGTGGTCTGACTAATCTAGCTTTCGTGTCTGAGATCATGAATAACACATGTACATTTCGTTGGATGCCCAGAATTTTTTAGTAGTTCTAGAAGTCTTCGAAGCACATCAAATCGTAGGGCATACTATGCATGTTCACATGTACGCTCTAGAATTCTTAGAGATATGGACATTTGCTCCCACCGACAAGTATATCGGCGGCTATTGCTGTGGCCCATAGTAATTTGTATACATAAGTCCCAGGAGCTGTCGAACATCGCGGAAAATGCATGATAGATGTCGTGGATAGCACAGCATGATCATGCGCAGCTTGCCCTTGTCTCTTGCCACGCTGTGGGAATGCTAGACCTCGCGAGACTTGGTCAACTCTGATCACTGCTCCCGCCCGCTACTGACGGCAGAAAGGCGCCCTTACATGGATGATGCGTATAGCTCACTTTGTCAGGGAAGGGCAGAAAATTAAAGCGCTCCAAGCTATTAGCCAATATGCAAGTGGCTTGTCAGAGCACAGCTGCAAAAGCTGCTGTTGCAAATGCATGTGTGACTTTGTGTGCATGTGATGATGCAGGAGATTTGTGGGCAAAGGGAGGCTGCAAAGACCCCTTTCCACAAGCGAATTGGAGAGGCATTGTAGTGATTGTTCTGTCAATTTGCAGCGTGCCCTTTTCTGCACCATCAGGAAAATGCATGCTGCATAGAAAGCATCCAAAGCCAGTCAACATGGCCACTGACCATGGCAAAGTGTGCATGGCAACATTAGCAAAGCATATGTCATCTGGCGTGATGCATGTGCAAGACGACAATGAGTTCAGTGTTCTAGCTGGAAGAAGCGTTGCACAGGGAATGGAGGCAAGTTCCATCTCACGCGTGGGATAGATGATGAGGGGTGAATCTGTCCATCGAAAGCTGTTGTGGCATTGGTGTTGGCCAAAACGCTTGCATGTTGCGTGTACCAACATATGTGGCATTGCAGGTCAGCGAGTAACACCAAAGCCTGGTGGTTGGCAGCATGTCCAGACAGGCAAAGGTCAGACATATACAGCTGAACGTTTTGATGCAAGAGACATTGTGTGCTCGGTCAGCAACTTTTGGTGTAGGTGAAGGCACAGGGAGTGTTGTTGAATGCAAGGTTGCAGAAGAAGAATGTTGCAGAGGTGTGAGGTATGGGACTGAGCATAGGCTGCCACCGCAAGCATGTTTCTCTTGATCAAGACCCTCACTGGACGTGCCGTTCTGCATATGCCAACAGTTGATGTTTGCCACAAGCACACACCTGGACCTGTTGGACTGTAATACAACTTTTAGGCGCTTGCTAAATGCAGATGCAGATGCAGACGACAACAGGCACAACAAAGGTATGTAGAGATGTTGCAATGAACTATTGCAGCAGCAAGGGTACTGCAGCAGCAGTACACAGTCAAGTACATTTGCAGTAGCATCATTGATGAATGTCGGTGCCAGGCAGCAAGCTGATATCTGAATTGCATGATTGGGCTGAGCCTTGTGTCCAGTCAGAGCTGTACGGCAGGGCCAACAACAGGACAGGCCAGTTGCTATGATCCATTGCTCATAGCATTGGACATCATTCATATCTTACACTGTTTGCTTGCAGGGATAAGCAGAGCTGTACCTACAGCAACGGACACTGACTTCAACAAGGGAGATGCTGAGGCATGTGCTGAGGCTATGAGCACGCAAGGTGATGCAAGCTGGAGTTGGACCTGCACTGTATGCTGTGGAGCTGTTTGTCCCATGTGCCACTTGTGTAGGCAACCAGCGCATCAACTGATTGTAAGCCATGATGCAGGTGATGCTACTGACTCGGAGGGTGAAAATACAGAAGATGAGCGCCCATCAAGGGATTTGCCTGTTCCCATGGGCTCCCAAGATGACTTTTGGCAGGCGCAAATGACCGATGACATGCCAGAAGAACAGATACAGGCAGTGATGCGCAAGGTGGACAACGTAGTTGCTGATGCAAATGGTACGTCAAACAAGCTGATACATCTGTTTCATTGCATGCCAGTCAACAAGCCACAGGGTTCTTGTGCATATACACATGTGTGACGCATAGGTGGGCATGCAAGCAAGTATGAATGCAGGCATACCAAGATAAAACTTGCAGGGAGTTGCATATGAAAAAATGCTTACAAGGTGGGAGGTTGGCAGCAGCAACAGAGTGCTTGCGCCCAGATTTGTGTCAAGAAGATGTTGCACAGTGCTTATTCATGCTTCTGCACATGCACGCAATGAATAAATAAGCACGTGTTTTGCAGCCAGTACATGACATCTCTCAACTACTGAGTGAAACTTCTTGTTGACTGTGTCTTACTGAGTTTCCTGAGGAATGCCCAGAAATAAACATCAGGGCAGAACACATTGGTTAAATCAGTGACTCTGCTAGCAAGCACTTTGGGTACAAAGGTATGTTATCTGTAAGGTATGCAATCAATAACCGGCCGTGAACACAAGGTAGCAAGGGCACATTACTGTTGCACTTGTTCGCATAACTGGGTACACAGCATTACAACTCAACATGCTTCAAACTTATGATACAATGGCTAGGCATAAACTGCAATAGCATTCATCCTCATTGCACATACAATGTCTCAACCTAGGCTGACTGCAAGCTTATGGGGTCCAGAGAAATAGCCCAAGAATTCTGCAACAAGGCCTCCTGTAGAAAGCTGAAAGAATTGCAAAATCTTGGTTCAAGTGCGGCCCTGATATTTCCCCGACTCGCGCAGGACTTGCTTGTGCTGGCCAGCATGGAGGTGCGGCGCTAGCTGCATTGTTCATAACCACGAGGATATTGTCATCTGTTGCCAAAGCATGTACGGTTCGAGCTTGTTACCTTCTTTCACCTTCATCCACTACAGGACACAGAAGCTTGTTCAGGATACAGTCACAAGGCCATGTGTGTATAGAAAAGGTACTGCTGGAGAAGGCTTGTGCAAACTGTGTTGCAGCTACTGCTGCTGCTGCTGGGACTGCTGTTGAATCTGCTGCTGCTGCTGCTGAAACTGCTGCTGGAAATGCTGCTGCAGGTCGGCAGCTGTAAGTGGTGGGTGATGCGCCATACGATCAAACTCCTGAGCAATGTCGCGCAGCCCGTTGGCCA
>JAABUP010000264.1_pt1 | contig 117503 bp, 185 predicted proteins | sample 5559201 | NCBI WGS metagenome assembly JAABUP01 (sample SAMN10711887, study PRJNA513373) | rock metagenome | isolation source: Antarctica rocks | place: Antarctica
GAGCATGCTGTGTGGCAAGCTGGCCTTGCGCCAAAACTGGCGAGGATTGCTCTTGAGTAACTGGGACAAAGACAAGATATCCTGCTGATTGCCAGCTGCCTTGCTGCGCCTGAGCTGCCCCCGATAAGGACGCTGTAGAAGTCTGACCTCTGGACTGCGAGGAGACAATAACTTGGCACGCCGCAACCGGGATCTGAGCACAACACACCTTGAATTCGACATTGGTTTTACTAAGTGCAGGTTACGTTATGCTTAACACGTGCGTAAACGTAATGCCTGTGAGCTCTCGACATGCTTTACAGCAACTGATATCGGCGCAGGAGTCCTTTAGAGCACAAAAGCGCGAGTCCATGGGTGAGTATGGATAGCTGCTTTCAATTTGTCATCGAGTGACCTGTTCTTTGCACCTTTGCCTGCAGCCTTGCGTAGTCAGGGACAGCGCAGTGTGATATCGACATTCTGCATGTGCAGCGCCCATTAAGATCGCCCTGGTCACTGGAGCAAATAAAGGCATCGGCAAAGAGATCGCTCAGGCCCTTGCAAAGAAAGGGTTTCACGTTTTGATCGGCGCGCGGAAGAAGGATTTAGGTGAAGCAGCTGCCGCTGAACTAAGAGACCATGGTGATGGCGTTCTGCAGCTAGACATTGCAGATCACAAATCAGTGACTGCGGCAGCTGAAGATGTCAAGTCCAAGTTTGGTCACCTGGACGTGCTGGTGAGTTGCAAGTCTGGTACAACAACTCAACACTGTGCCTGCTTTCAAAGACACAGCACAATCTCAGTTGTATAAGCGCACAACTAGTTTTGTATAAACACTGAGACATCAGGCTCTAAAGCATGGCAATATGTCTGGCATTCAGTCCAAGAGCCTAAAAACTTCAAAATGCACTGGTGTGTTTCAGGTGAACAATGCTGGCATTGCGCGCATACCTGGCCAAGTCGGCATGGTACCTCTGTCTGAGATTCCTGTGGAGGATGCTGCCAAGCAGTTTGCCACCATATACAAGACCAATGTCTTTGCTGTGGTCACAGTCACTAATGCCTTTCTGCCTTTGCTGCGCAAAGCCCCGGCAGCTAGGATAGTAAACGTTTCCAGCACTTTAGCTTCCTTCACCAAAATCAAGCCTGTTAGCGCCTATGCAGCTTACAGCAGCTCAAAGACAGCTCTGAATGCCTTGACATCACATTATGCGGCAGAGCTGAAAGACACACCATTCAAAGTCAACTCAGTCTGTCCTGGATTTTGTGCCACAGACCTCAACAATTATCGAGGTACCAAGAGTGCTTCTGAGGGTGCAGTGATAGCAGTGACCATGGCAACGCTGCCTGCTGACGGCCCCACTGGAGGCTACTTTGATGACAATGGTCCCATCTCATGGTGAGGTGCCCAAGGGTCCTGTTGCCTTCAGCTCAAAGACAAAGGTCATACTAAAGACATAGTGCAGGGCCTAGGCCTAGAGAGAGGATTTTACATCTTCAGCCAACCACCTAGGTTGTACAGATGTGCCAGGGTTGTCAGTAACCTGGTCAGATCATCAGTACTAAGTGTTTATAATGTCTAAACAGTCTGAAATGAATTTATAAACAATCATGCGCTCCTTTTGGGCAAAGAAGGATCGGATTGACGCCTAGACGCATCAGCATGCAGTCTTGTGATGCTTGACAAATTTCTCACAACATCTTCAAGAGGCTTGTGTGGAGTTACTTTCACACACATGAGATTTTATAAACGCCAGCACGCCTATCATTGATGTCAGCAACATGATTGAAGATTTTTTCATGAATCTGCCATTGAGCATCATTTAAGTGCCAAGTCAGACTTGACTTGCCATGAAGCAAAAGCTGATCAAAACTGCAATGTGCGTGCATGCTTTCTGAAGTGCATGCGAACTGTGTCACCCAGGCTTCGAGCATGAGCAACAAACCAATTGGCGTTGAGTTCCAACAACATCATAGTCTTAACACACGTTGCATTCTTTGCAAACAGCCGCAATATTCAATTGTAGTAGACCTAAAGTATCCAGATCCAGGGCAAGGGAAACTTTTGGGGCGCTCACTGATCAGTGTCATGACCCATGGTAAGATGACTTGACCTTCATAGCCAGCCGTGTCCAGAAAGGGACAGCTGCTGCAACTTCAGAGCCTCGCAGATGCACAGTGTCACTGCTGGATGGGCCAATCATGCCAGTGACGGAAGGGTGGGTGGACACAGGGCAGTCACTTCTTAGGCTGTTGAGGAACCTCAGGCCTGAGATGCATGTTCAGCTTGGATGCAATCTACACGCAGACAACAGCCCAAATCTCTTGGTCAATGTGGCATTCGTTGGACCTCTGTTGGTGATGAGGGCTCAAGTATGCAGGCTCGTAGGGCACAACGTCATGGGCCACATTTTCCTGCATTGCAACTGCAACTGCAACTGCAACTGCATTGCTAAGCTCTGAGCGTTGAGGGACTCCTCTAGGAGCTCTACATATTTCCCAAAGACTCTGCAGAACAAACCAAACTTGCCAATGCTCCGAAACCAGAGCGCACATTCAAATTTTGTCTCGCCACCCGTCCAGTGTAGTAACTTATTGCCTCACCGAGTCCTCTAATGATGAGGTCTCCACCAAACGAATAAGATCTCTCAGCACCGGGCTAGAGCTTCATCCATAGCCATTCCTACAACCTTGTCATGGTGGAATACTTTCGTTCTTGCTGTCACGGTGCGCTGGCAGCGCTTCGCTCTGTTTCGCAACAAGAGTCAGTATGGTCTCAGCAGCAAGCACGGCGCAAGCAACTTCAACAGCTCAAAGCCATTGTTCAGGACTTTGTGCGCAGCAATCCCGTCGAAGCTTTCGTTCCAGAGCTTCTAATATTAAGCAACGCTTTGCACGAACAGCACGACTTCGGCCTTGCGTTGACTGTCTGCTGCCAGACCAGTCTAGATGCAATTTTGGCTGCGATTGCTGCCACCGGAGAGTCTGCAGCTCTTGTTGTACTGAAAGCAGAAGCGGAAACCTTGGCTGCAAAGAATGTGGCAGCACTGATCTTAGCAGACGACAGTGGGTTGACTCGACCTGATTCAGTGTCCAGCTTGATCAGCGCATTGAGTCAGCTGCAGGCAGCCATGCAAAGCATACTGCCAAATGAACACAATCATTGGCTGGTGTATCAGGGTGCAAGGACTATCAAAGAAGTCTGTTCAAGATGCAGAAGCATACCAGGCAAAGAAATGCTGCGGTTCCTTGCCTTTGCAGCGCTGGCTTTGGAGACCAACTTGACCTTCAGTTTGCCTGAATATCTTCCTCTTCGCATTGAACTATACCTAGCACTAGCCACATGTCAGCAGGCAGCAGGCATGTTGACAGAGGCTCTAGCTACTATTCAGCAAGGTCAAGCTGGCATTGCTGCCATTGAGAAGCTTGAGCAGCTGGAACCTTTGCCTCCTTCAGCAGAAGCTCAAGCTGCATACCAACAGGCCAGAACAAGGATGAACACTGCTCAGTTTGCAATCACTGCAGCTTCATTACCTACAGAGCAAGCAGTCAGGGATGCTCTGCAGAGCATGTTGCCGACCGATTGTGATGGGTTAGCAGCTCTAGCAATCAGCCTGATGCCTGTACCACCAAGCAGGATTGTCCAGCATCAGCCCTGCCCTGCTGGTCTGGCCAAGCTGGTAGCCCTAGCAGAAACCCTTGTCAAGCCTCACTTGGCACACCTCAATGCCAACAACAGTGTGCAAGCAACACCTGTGCAGTCTGGGCCAGAATTGAACCTTGCCAAGGCAGTAGTGCCTCTAAGGACTCACCAGGTATCAAGCAATAGTGAAATGCAAGCTGCCAATGTCATCATTGTTGGCCGTTTTTGCGAGCAGTTTCCTCTCAGTGCACGAGGGCAACATTGAACCAGTCATGTGCATGTCAGCATGGCCCTTTGCAGTCAGCACGTTGCAGTGAGACTTGTTTCCAGCCACTGTCAACCTGCATCTGCACCCAAACAAGCTTCAAGGCTGGTGCCCTGCAACCCCCACCAAGCAGGATGACCACATGCAGGATCTGCTGTGTGCCAGCTACCACCTGAGGGCCTCTGGGCTTTTTCAGCAGTTGGTGGAAGCTGGGCAGAAGCGTGTTGCCCCTGCTGGAGATTTGAGTCTCGACCCTGCTGCGCCCTCACTAGCAGCCTTGCTGGACCTACTGAATGCCCTTCAAGTTCACCAGCAGAGCACAGATGCTGCTCAGGCATTGCTTGTCTTAGCTGAGAGTGTTGGTCAGAAAGCTGCAGCGGTCTTCACAGTGCTGCCAGATGTGGCTACAGATGCAGTGTTGACTTTGTGGGAGGGCTCCAGGTCTCTGCTGGAGGGTGCCATAGGAGCTCAGGATACTGGAGCAGAGCAAGCAGCCAAGGTGATTAAGTGCTATAAAAAAACGTCTTCTAGAGTTGACTGCTGCTTGACCTGGCCTGAATGATGGCCTGATGATCACAGTGCGCAACTTCAGCTATATGGATGGAAGATGCAACAGCAGCAAGGTTGTATGGTGGATACAAGATGCAACAGCAGCAAGGTTGTATGGATACAAGATGCAACAGCAGCAAGGTCTGATCATCATGCACAGTACTAAGTCTGCATGGCAAGGCATTCAATGGTAGGAATGCAGCTCATGTTCCAAGAAGCAGTGATCTGCAAATGGTGTTTGCATGTCAGCTTGGCCTGCCAAGCCATTTGTTGCTGTGTCAGTTGCAACACAACTCGCTTTCAATGGTAGCTTACACACAGGTGCTAACATGCCTGCATGGGGCGCTACAAGCAGTGGACCTGAATGACCCTCTGTTGAGGGTGTCTGTGGGGCTGCGCTTGGCGCTTCACCTTGAGGCTGCCGATGACAATGTCTCTGCTACCAGCGTTTTGAAGGAGGTTGGCACTTGCTGCTAGGGATTTGCTTTGCCGCAGATCACGCTTACAGCTGCTTTGTCACTTCAGCTGCCTAATGTTGCATCTGGCCCGTTTTATTCATTTCATTCAACATCTTACAGTTCTGGGGCCCATTTCAATTCAGAGTTTTGCTTGAGGGTCCAGATACATGTATAGCATTTATTGTCAAGCTATGATGCATTCAGGCTGTAAACGCATGCTCTGAGCACACGCAGACAGCAGTGTGTGCGTGTGTCAGCAGCACAGCAGCTCAGGGCTGTGATGGATATACAGGTCATTGTTGTAGCTGAGAAGTTCCGCACAAGGTTCCTACAAGCCAGGAAAGGCAACACTGATGAACATTTGCTGTGGATTTCTGCCTCACGCTCTCAGCCCAGCAACACCGCCCAAGACATTATGTCAGGTAGTCCAGGATGACCCAACAGTGGCTAGCTAAATGCCAGCCAACATTGGGACTGATCATTCAGCTGCACAACATAGTTCCACAGGCCAAGCTCAGAGCTGTGCAATCCTGGACACCATAGCAGCATGATCAGTCAAGAATTCATGTACTACTTTACTGATTATACAGCAGCTTGCTGAGACATGATGATGCGCGATGCAGGTATGGGGCCGCATGAGGCTGCCCTGGCAGGGCTGCATGCTGATGCTGTGGCCCTAGTGATGCGGTTGGAGCTGGCAGCAGGGCAGGCCCAGCAACAGGCAGCAGGGCAGCGCCGCCACCAGGCCCTCACCCTCAGCCTGGACAGGCGCAAGAGCCAGTCTGCCATTTGGGGCAAACAGACTGCAGCCCAGCAGCGCCTAGACCAAACCAAACTGCAGAAGGTGGGTCCCACTCTTCTTGCCAGCATGGTCACCTTCTTCTTAACTGATACGCTGCCCTTCGCAATCACTGCAAGAGGAAAATGTTGTGCTGGAGTATACCCAACAAATCTCAGGGGTGGCCGCCTAGTCCAATCTAGATTCTGCCCTGCACTTGCTGGCCTTGTGCCCTGCTGCATTCTCACAGTCTGATGGTCAACGATGTGTCTGCTGCAGCTACTCAACAAATGTCTCTTGCCACCAAAGCTGAGCTTGCAGGCCTGCATCAGCTGAACAGCACTCTGCATACGTTGTCTTCAGCCTCATAACAAACTATGCCCTTGAGACATCCAGATGTCTGAACTCCTTGAGATGCAGGCTGGCACAATCGCTCCCCATCCCCAGCAGAAAGAGCGTGAGCTGGAGCAGCTGGTCAACAGGAATCCCTACCAGAATGCTCTGCTGCGCATGCACCAAGCCCCCTTCCAGCCACAGCCTCACCAGCAACTAGCTCTGCTGCAGGTCTGCTCACTCTGTGCACCTGCAAGCAAGATGTTGGCATGAAATGCCGAGAGCAGTGTACTTTTTAAAGTGCATGCCTATATCAGGACAAGTGTCACGTAGTTGTGACACTTTAGTTCCAGTATCTACAAGTTGAGTGCAGTGTTTGCTGAGCCTCCTGCCAATGCAATGAGGCAATGCTGAGCCAAATACAAGATCTACATGCTTACAGGATGCCGTCCAGCTACTTCATCAAGCCCAGACAACAGAGGATGTTCTTTTCAAGGCAGCTCAGCCGGCATCTGCTCAGCTGAGCCAGGTCCCCTTGGCCCCCTGCCTGCTGGCCCGCACCCCTACCAGCGTCACCCTCACTCATAGGCCCTTCCACCTGAAGACAAACAAGAAGGCTGCCTTTTTTGCTGTGTTTGCTAAGAGCTTTGGGGCTGGCGTGGCCCTAGGCATGAACAGCACCAGCATGGAGCTGGAAGGGACTGGAGTGCAGCAGCCCTTGGGCACACGCGTCACTGTCTCAGGTGAGACCATCAAAACATGCTTGATGCATGCCAAACCTTGCGCTGCAAATGACTACAAGAGCACGTGCGAGTCCTTATGGGTCAATTTTTTTGCATGGCAAAATGCATGGCCTGCTTGCAGGCATGTGTCTACTGCAGGTCCTGCTTGCAAGGAGCATGTTGCTCCTTGCAGTAAATCTTCATATGTCCCTTGCCTACTATCACAAAGCTAGCATCTCTGCCATATAGCATGTCACTTGTCATGCAATAGCTTGCTGTTATGCTGTTGCCATCTGCCTGCAACAGGTACTGGCAGCAACAACACTTTGTCTTGCTCCAGAACACGGTGCACAAGCGAAGTAACACATCACAACATGCAGGTCTTCAGCCCAATGAGACCTACAGCTTTGCTGTGGCAGCATACGACGCTGAACACCGGCTGGTCAGCGAGCTAGGGCAGTCAGCAGGGCCAGTGGTTGCTCTGCTGCCCCTGCCTGTGTACCACTGCTGGTGCCATCTGGTCCTGACAGCTGCACAGCTGGGTGTGGCCAAGATCAGTCATCTGGCTGCCAATGTGGTTCTGCCTCACTTCCTTGTTGCACAGCCTGAGTGTCCAGTGTGGGAGGCAAACCCACTTGATAGGCAGAACCTCAACAGGTCATTGTCATACTCACCCAGCACTAATCTGCTGCATTTACGTCCTGGATGTGTTCAGGCCAACATATGTCGTGAGTCCATAGTATGCAACGTGGCTGTCAAGCACGCAACATGCTCCATCCTGATGCATGCAGCCGTAATTGTCTGCCAGGGGCCTGCCTTTGATGATGCCGACAATGGACTTGCAGGGGTCATATGGTGGCTGCCAGCCCAGCTCTGCTGCACTTGGTGTGTCAAACAATCTTGGTGACCTGCCTGCATGAGGCTGAGCAGCTGGACAAGCAGCTGGCAGACGCAGCCATGCGACAGCCTTGTGTCCCTCACCAGATTCTGCGTCTCCAGCTGTGCAAGAGACTCCTCCTTGCTATGCAGGTACAACCTCACTGTTATTGTCCTGCAGCTTCATTACAACATCGGTTGCGAGACTGTTCAGATCGCACACAAGCAAGGTGCTGTCACCGCCAACATTCAGTGGGCTTTGCAAAGTGAAGAGATTGCAGAAATGAATGCTCAAAATACAGCAGCAGCTGCGACACGTGAAGCCCCTCTGTGGTGTCCAAAGCTTACTTGATTGGATGCAACTTTGCTGTGCCTCTGCATGTCGACATGTCAAAGCTTGATGCAGAGTTATGAAGTAGTGGTTGGTGCTGCACAGGTGGCAGCCTACATAGGAGACAACATGCTGTTGAGCGAGGCCGCAATCCGCTTTCACAACTGCGCTGCACCTCTGCTGGCTGCCAAGGCACAACATGGTTTCCTCCAGAAAGGGCTGGCTGCTTGTCATGTCACTCTGGCAGAAATCAAAGCACAGTATGCTTCCAGTGTGCAGGTGAGGACAGGTCAGACTGGGCCTGCTGCACCAGCACCATCTGATTCTTTCTGGCCTAGCCTGCATGATGTTGAGCCACGCGTGAAGCTGTGTTTTGGCCTGCAGTAAATGCACATCCTCTTGGCTTATGCTTTCTTGTCAATTGCGGTGAATTGCACTGCTTTGCAGAGTTGCACATGCTTGGTGTGCAGGGCTCCACAGAGTGCCGCCAGGTGGCCGGCCAGGTTGCTGCGTCTGTGGCCTACCACCTGCTCAATGGCTGCAAGGCGCACAAGGAGGCTGAGGCTGCTGACTGGCTGGCAAAGCTTGATATGGCCCTGCTTCAACCTGCTGTGCCTCAGCCCGGCGCCACCATCAAGGCAACTTACCCTTGTACTGTACCATAACACAGTGTCATCAGCTCTGATATATTGTGCTGACAGGGTCTCCCAGCATGACTCTCTGTTCATGTGACCTTGGACATTTTTACGAGAGCAACAGGCCAGTCTTGGATGCGTTTGCTTGCATGTCTGGCCTGCTGCCCCCTCTGACCGCTGGCTGGTCCAAGCCAAACATCTCATACTGTCTGAACTAGCTGCTATGTTTTGACATGTCCTGCATCACTGCAATGCATCATCCCAGGTGAAAGCTGGCAATGCTGACAAATATAGCGGAAATCATACGTGTCCAAGTTTCTTTGCAGCTGGTAAGCAGCCGTTTGCAGACATATGGGCATGCAAATGGCTGCTTTGGTGCCCTCTGGTGCGTTCATCTGATCAACATGTACAGGTGACAGTGGAACAGCAAGCCCTGGAGGATTACCTGTTCTCGGACCCTCCCTTGAAGGCAGCTGCTTCACAGCTTCTGTCTGTCAGAGCTGCCTCTCCAGACATAGTGACTCAAATCCTGACACAGCTGAGCAGCAAGCCCCCTCAGGAGCTGTGGAGCCTGATCCATGCTGATGCTGTATCCGGTGGCAAGCCTGCCAAGGCTGCCCCTGCAAAGGCTCCTGCCGCTGTCAAGGGCAAATCGGGTGAGTTGTATCATTTGAATGTTGTGATCATCACTATTTATTACTGTTATTATCATTCTTATTATCATTCTTATCATTGTTATCATTATTACTATTGATATTACTATTATTATTACTATTGTTATTGTTATTATCATTATCATCGACATTATCATTGTTATGTCACCACATACATGGAACAGAAGCTTGCTGTCCACCATCAGGTGCCAACTGTGTAACATACTGCATGTGTGCAATATTTTGCTGGCATGGGCTCAGCTAACAATAAGAAGTGTTGTGGTTTGTCATGAGAAATCAGGTGTTGGATCAACAGGAGGCTGGTGAGCTACATCATTTGTTACAGAATGTGATATGGGCATACCAGACGTTGCTAGCTGAAGTGCAACATGAAGTCCTTTGCTCCAGCTCACCATGAAGAGCGTTTGAGCACATTGCCAGCAAGTCATTTTGTGTGCAGCAGTTGGTCAGGGGAGTGAGGCTGCACCTGAGAGCTTCTCACAGCACCCACGCTACGTGGAGATGTGCGTCAGGGTCATGGAGGCTGCCTTGCAGCAAGGTCTGGCCAGCAGCATTCCTGCTTGGAGCCAGGCAGTGCTGCAGAATATCAGGGCAACCTGCAAGATGCCACGTGCAGAGCTGACCAGGTTCTTAGCAGGATTTATGTTGTCCTTCCTACCTCAACTATATCTTGCTTTCCTGCACTGTCTGCTGCAGCATATATGCAGCTGTGCTGTGTTAGTTCGTTGTTGCCTGTGTCCCGATACTTCAGAAACAGCTCATTGTATCTGATCCATGGCAACATCATCGGCATCTACAGTCAACAAACAGCTGCTGAGGACTTGGATACCTCGCACAGAGTAAGCAGCACAAACTGTGACATCATCTGTCCATGTTCTGTCTTCTCAGTACACATTCATTCAGGTGGAAGTTGGATGAGGCAGCTGCTCTCATAGCTGCGCCGGCTGGTGCAGATGCAGCTGCTGCTTTACAAGCCCAGCGCTCAGAAGCAGCTGTCAGGTAAAAATACCCCTGCCTTCTAAGCATGCAGACACAATTGACAGCGATGCATCAGACCTCCCAACCTTTTGTCAGCATACAGTCTGCTGATAAAAACCTCTGCTCAAGCTTTGTATGCAATGAAGTGTACATTTGACGGTTTCATTGTGGCACTGTAGGCTGCTGCAACAGAGGGCAAGGCAACTGATGCCCAGGCGCAAGCAGATCTTGAAGCAGAGGGCAGCGCTGAATGCTGCCTGGCCCTGGCTGGCCCGCCTTCACTGCATCCTGGTTTGCACCCTTGCCTGCTGTGCCAGCCTGTTGCATTGCTGATTTGCTTGATTGCGCTAATATCAACAGCTGTTTGTATGCTCAGCTGACTCGCTTTACATCACAATCCTGGTGTTTGCTGTTCATGCAAATTGCCCAAGTGTCCATCTGTTGAAAGGTGATGTCAGATGAGCAGCTGCTTCAGCATTACTTGTTGCTGCAGGCTTTAGTTGCGTTTGAAGGCTGTCAGGCTGTACTGCTTGACAAAGGCTCTACTGAGGCTGACCCTACCATGCCAAGCGCAGAAGTTCAGGCCAAGCTCCATGAGGTGTTCCAGCCTGAGCAAACTATGCTCTATGTCATTTGCATTTTGGAATTAGTGTTTCATGCTGTCAAGCATCCCACCTGTTGCGTAAAGTGTTCGAACTCCTCACATACCAGATGCATGCTATACAGGTTGGAGATCATACACCCATACAGCATGCCATAAGTTTGCATATGCTTCAATAATTTGAGCATTGAATTGCTGGCAGCTGCTCTGCTGCACAGCTGCGGTCTAGACAATGATGCTGTATCTGGTGTTGCAGGTGTTGGGAAGCTTTGCCAGGGCAGTGCAATGCTGTCAGAGGGGCGCATCCTGGCTGCAGCTCACCAATGTCTGCAACATGTGGTGGAACTGTGCCCGCCCCATCTTCAATAAGGTGCTCTACCTAATTTAGCCACAGCCAGTGCTTCCGCAGGTCATCGTTTGCATCTACAAAGAAGACTTCTGGTGTGTTGGCTATCTTATGCCACAAGATGCCTTGTTTGTGCAAAGGCACCTGCAGTGTGCAGCTGCCAGGCTTGCTGCATGGCTGCAGTGTGCAAAGATTACACACAATGCCAATGGGTCGTCATCATAGGTCATGGGCATGCAGGTGCCGTCACTGACTCAGCCAACCGCTAAGGCCAGCTGGCAGGTGGACACTCCTCCCTCTGCAGACCCTGTTCAGCCCACCCCAAAGCCAGGTGCAGGCAAGGCAGCTGCGGCCAAAGCTGCCGTCCAGGCATCACAAGTGTCAACCCGAACAGGCTCTAGCCCACTGCCGGCAGATGCCCCAGACTCTGAAGATGCAGCACCCACAGGCCCTGTCAGATGTTTTGCTCAGAGCACAGAACACTTGCACAAGGGCTATGGTTTTTTTGGCCTCGGAGATGGCAGTCTGAATGTGTACAATATCAAAAGTTAAAATTGAGACCTTGGTGCACATGCCTGGCATGATGTTGATGTCTGTTCTTGCATACTGTCACGCTGGCCTGATTCACATCTTGTATGCATTGGTGCTGCTCAAAGCATGGCATGGCTGTGTGTCAAATAGAGAGCAACAGCTGCTGCATATGAACAGGTGGAAATACGTTGCGGGCAGTCCCAATGCTGCTCGCTTCAGCAACGTGACCATCCAGGGCGTGCTGCACCTGCTGGCTCTCATGCGCCAGGGCCTGCAAGTACGCGCAGGTACTTGTCCCCTCATCAACATACCTGCACCTGTCTTCACCTTTGCAGATACAATGTTGGCACAAAGGCTTCAGTGTCATGCATGAGACCAGGCTGCAGACCCATGGGCTAAGCAGCTGCATAGGCAGCACGGCTCCTGCTAGCCACACACTTTGTGCACTGGCAAGCAATGATTCCATAGTGCTACATCACACAGTAGATGTCAAAAGATGCTTGTTGCAGGTTTGATTCCTGCAGCCAAGGGTGGCATGAACAGCGAGAAGCAAGGTGTGAATGACAAGGCCAGCAGTAGTGGGGTGAGCCTGGGGTCTGATGCCCTCACGCTTCCCTGGTACACAGGGCAGAGCAGCCTGGACATGGGCTTGTGCTGCAACCTGACCTGCATGGCACTGGCTGTGCTCCACAGAATGAAGAGATACCACACCGTTGTACAGGTGCACTTTTCACGCCCCAATACCCGGCGTACACCTTCTGGCAGTGATAGTTAAACTGCATGATACCGTCCATGTGTATTCTATTGACCACTTGCGTTTTGGCAATCCTTTTGAGCAATATCAAGGTTTCAACCAGTTGTTTTACTTTGGAATCATTAGTTGCAGCATGCAGCAGGCTATTTGACTACATTCTTGCAAGCAGGGCAGGCCAGGCCACACCTGGGAGCATGCTGTGCAGGTGGGAAGAACATTTCAGGAGGTGAGTGAGGGTCACTTCACAGAGCGCATAGCTCCTTTCTTGATGCAAGCAGCCCCCTTTGCCGGCGTGGACCGCCTCCCCTTCCAACAAGCTTTACAGAATGCTGTCAGGGACAAGCGCAAGGTGTTTCACTGCTTGACGTGTTTCAAGGTTGATGAATTTGCCCTCTTCTGGTAATGCTGCTGTGTTTGATACTATGTTTGCACACAGCAGGCAGTTTAATGTATAAAATAGGCAACTGGTGCAATACTTGCTGGAGCAGCTTATCTCAAGTGTTACACAGCATCAAGATGCAAACAGAAGCATGACCGAGTTGTTGCCTGCATGAATGAAGGTCGTGGAAGCCTTGGAGGGTGTTCGGTTGCTGGTGGCAGACAAGGTGGGCCATACCAGCCTGCTGGCTGAGCGCCCAGGCAAGCGCATGGCCAAACACAAATCACGAGCTCTCAGTACCAGCCTATCCCAAAGGTTGCACCTTGCCCGCTGCTGAATTTTGTGATCCCTCTGCATGGTTAGTGATCTTTCTTGAAATTGTGATCCCTCTGCATGAATTTGTCATGCGTCTCAAACACAGTTGCGCATCCCAAATGACAATGCCATCTAACAGCCTGTCTACTCAGTGCAGGTGTAAGGGCTTTGTGTTGGCCTGGCCGGCATCTCTGCCGTGGGATCATGGCCTCCTCTGTTTGTTTGCCATGGCTGTGATGCTGATTTTGAACTTATCATGTGTAGCAGCACAGCTGTGCTTGTGAGTGCAGGAGGGCATCACAGATGTCAGGGAGCCAGAGGGGCAGTGTGATGGGGGAGCGCCGCCAGAGTGAGGTTGGCTCTGTCATCAGCTATGCCACTGCTGCTACAAATGCTAGCAGGTATGCGCATGATGTGCCTGACGTACATTTCATGCATCCAAGTTATGTCTACATCAAAGCTAACATTGATCAGATCAAGATATGCTGTGATTATCATCCTTGCCGACCATACAAAGCCGGTGCTGTAGACCAAGCAGGTTCATGATTACAATATAATTACACTATAATTGTGTTGTATTGACATTACAGCGACATACGCCTTTGAAAATGTTTGTTTTGCGAGGCTTTGTGAAACAAGCTGGCATGTGATGCAATGAAGTGTGAGTGCAGGTCCTCCCAGCCAGCAGAGGTGCGGCTGCCAGCAGAGTATGTGAAGGTCATAGATCAGCTGGGTGCTGCCAGGGAGAAAGCTCTGCAGGCATGATGACTCCTTTGACCACTAGAGTGTCTCTGCAATTTGCAGAAAAGTACACGCGCACACAGCATGATAGTCCAGGCATACCATACTTGCAACCACTCATGCTAACTGCGTTTGTCCAGCTTTGCATCCTTGACACACCTAGAGGTGGAGCTCCCACCTCTAGTCTGTCAAGCTTCCTCCTGTCCAACCGCAAGTGCAATTGGAGTTGCACCTGCGCCTGCAATGTCATGCAGGTGGAGGCAACAAATGAGCTGGGGGATGTGCATGCCCACTTTGGTAGCTGGGCTGAAGCTGTGCAGGCCTGGCATGATGCTCTGGACTGCATCATGGGTCCTTACCAGGTCAAATTGCTGAAGTCACACAGTCTGGCTGCCTGTCCTCGTTGTTGCAGCCATCCATCACATAGGTGGCATGTCATATTTGCTGCATGTGCACAGCATAACAATTGATTGCTGTCTTCCTTGACCAAGTCACCTGCTGTGCGGCAACCTGGAATCAAAGAACCATGATGCATGCACCAGAGTCCAATGTTTGTACCGCATAAGGGGTGTTGTTGCAGGTCATCAAATGCTGGCGGCAATATATTGGGAACAAGACAGAGACAGAGCTGCTGCAACAATACGGTGTGCCAGGGCTGCTCATCAGTGGCGCGGTCATCCTTGGCAAGCTTGTCCAACTTGGAGCTCCTACTGATCTGCACACTCAGCTTGAGGTGCACAACCCTAGCACCACGTCTCCTGCTCACAAAGTGCTGACTGTCATGTCTTGATTCTTCAGGCTCTGCAGCCAACTCTTGTCAATGAGCCACCAATTTTGCTTATACAGTCTGCTGTCGCCTTTAAGGTAGCGAGACATGATCATTAGAAGAGCGTGTATGTAGTGAGCTGATGCAAGTGCAGGGTGCCTGCATGGCAGCACGGCTGGTAGGGGCATGCTTCTCCTGCAGCCTCATCCACCCCCAGCGGCCTCTGGACTTTGCCACCTACACCCCTCTTATATTATGGGAAGGGAGCAACTTGTTCCATGACCCTTACAGGTGGCTCTCCTACACCCTATCCAGCTGTCAATCTGCGTCTTGTCAACACCAAGAAGACCATTGGGCGTTGCTACCACACCTGTATTGTCACATCCACAGTGCATTGCAGACTAGAAGAAGCAGCAGCCCTTTGAGTTACACTGCTTGACTGTTGAGCAGCAGTAGCCACAAAGCCACAAAGATGACTGTTTCATCTTGTATCTTACTCAGCACTGCTGTTATGTGTGGCAGGTGCAATGTGTCAGACATGCTGGATGGGCTGCCTTGCATCATTGCTGTGTTGCTGGAGAATGGGCATGCACTGGCCTCCTTGCCGCTCATTGCCTTGCTGGAGTGGCTGGCGCAGCACATCCAGGGGCTCCTGCCCGTCACTGTGGTTGTGCGTTTGCAGCGAGCTCAGGCCCTGACCCAGCTGGGCCTGCTGGCAGAAGCTGCCTCTGTTCTTGCAGCCCTCATGCAGGTTGCATGTCTTCACTGCTGCACACATGCAGACCACACAACATCATCTTGCATGCTGTCTCGTGTTGTGTCAGCAGGCATATGATGACCTGAGCCTCAGCATAACATGCGCCATAATGAACCTCAGCATGGCAAGCTTCACAGTCTTTGCATAGCATGCCAGGCCCAGTTCTGCACTCAGTGTGTAAGGAATATGTTGTGGTTGGTGTTGTAGGGTGAAGGGCTGCCTGACACGGCAGGCCCGACGGCATACCTTGTACACTCTGCGGGTGGAGCTGTGAAGAAGGCTCAATCGGTACCAGCCTTCAATAATGCTGAGCTGCCAGGTGAGTCATGTTGCAGCCTGCTCTACATGTGTAGGCATATCTCAATGGCCACATCAATCGTGTGTCAGGATTGGTCTAGTTCATGGTCTTGAGCTCTCAGCAAAGCTCAAATAAGAGTCTGCTTCATGCAGTGCCTTGCTGGCTCAAGTTGTGTCCAAGTGGCAGGCTATCATCATCCCAGCATAATGCAAAACCTTGAATGTGCCGCTGGGGTTTGGCATGACAGGCTTGTGCTGCTGTGGTGTTGCTACCAGATCAGCCACATATCCGACTTGGACATGCCTGCTGCAGTGGAGCAGTAATCACGCCTGCATGCCTGCACTGACAGCCAAGGTACAGGCACTCCACATAAAGCGCTGAAGATCGGAGGCAGACTTGACCATGTGTTGCACTGCCATGCAGGCCACTCAAGCAACAAGGCCTGTCTGGACTTCTTCTGCACTCAAGAGGTTGCAGCCCCTGTAGCTGCTTTGTATGGCCCAGCCCTGACTGCCAGGCTGACTGTAGCAAGGGCTCATTGGCTCAGGATTGTAGGGCAGTTGCCAGATGTCTGGAAGCAGACTGTGCCATACACTGCTGCACCAGCGCTGGCACCACCTGTGGAGAAGGCAGCCAAAGCAAAGCCTGGTGCTACACCAGGACTGCCTGCTGTTGAAAGCGTCTGCTTGGATAGCGCTGCTGCTTTGCTACAGGTCAGTGGCAAGCAGTGGATTGTTTTCAGCACTTGAAATGGCAAGCTGAGGGTGTGTGCCTGACAGATGCAGAAATGTTCGGTGATTGCACTGCTTTTGAAGCTTGATCTGATGGCAGCCAGACATACGTGCATCCAGAATAGCTGTGTGCTGTTTGCTGGCCACTGTGAGGCACAATTCGTGAACGCTCATCATGTTGCCACAGGGACTCTTGGACAGACTTCAGAGCACAGGCGCACCCAGTGATCCTAAACCCAGTGGGAAGCTGGCAGGGGCCAAGTCTCCAGTGAAGGCTCCCGCCAAGGCTGCTGCTCAGCCAGAAGCGGTAGCCAGCCTTGATGCACCAGCTAGCCCACCACCTGCTGACCTCATCATTGCAGCCAGGCTACATCTGTCACAGGTTCAGTCACACTCGCTCTTCAACTTGTCAGCTGTGTCAGATGCACGGCTCATCAACAGATGCACATGGTTTGTATACGTCCATGCCAACAGTGCCACAGCCTTTGTGCTCAAGACTTATAACATTGTTGTTGGTTTGTGGTAATAGCGCGGCTAGGAAGCTGTGCTGTCAGTAACAGAGCTGTGCATGTGTGCAGGTATTGTTGGCTCAGTGGAAGCCTGCAAAGGCACTGGAGCAGGTCATGGCAGCTGTGAAGACCTTCCACCAAGCTAGTCAGACCATGGCAGCCTCTGCTCCACAGCTTGATGCAACTGTGCAACAGCCTGCCCCAGCGCTGAAGCCCCACCTGTGGCTGCAATGCCGCCTACAGGTGGGTTGCCCCTTTGCCTGTGTCTTGTCATTACACCATAGCCACTCTTGCGTGATATTCGACGGGTGCTACCTCTGCAGCCTTCTGCACGTGCTCAACTGTTGATATAGTTCATTGTCCCCAGTTGCTTGGGTGCTCACATGTCTCAGGGCAGAGTAGAGCACACAGGCCTTCGCCCATAGCTGAACAATGGAAATACGTGTCTGCTTTGCTCATGAGCAGCAGTCAGAGCTGAGCCGGCTGCTATTGGCTGAATCAACCATCATAAAGCATCAGCCCACCATGTCAACTGTCATGCTGATGCTGCTGCTGCTGCTGTAAGTACGCACATATTGATGTGGGCCCTGCAGGCATTGAAAGTGCTGAAAGAGATGCACCAGCGCAAAGCTTTCACATCTCTGCTAGGAGTCAGTCTTGCAGAGGCAGGGAAGACAAATGACAAAGCACAAGCAGCACAGATGCGGAGCTTAGACTTGTCCATGCACATTGCCGCTGGTACTCTGCCTGATGCTTGGGTTGTGGGTCACCAGGTATCCGACCCGGCCTACCCTTGTACATCACCAGTCCTACTTGCACAACCTACAGTGCAAGGCAAACATCTTGGTGCTGCCATCCTTTGTCATACAACAATGATGTTCAGGAAGGTGCTATCAGGGCACATGATAAATCAATGTGCCATCTCTTACAAGTGTTTTGCCTTTCTGCAGCTGATAGAGCAGCACAAAAAAGCAAGCCTGCCCAGCAGCAGCCTGGCAGAAGTGTACCTGGTGATGGGAAACATGAAAGATGACCTGGGCCTGTTCGCTGACGCTCAACAGCTTTGGCAGGAAGCAGTAGATATGTACCAGCAAGAGTGCTCAGCCCTGGGTATCAAAGAGCGTCAGGTACAGTTTGCTTGCTGCCGGCTGTATGGTATGCATAGATGCCTGATAGCAGCTCAAACTTGCAACATAAAGCGACGCATTGACAAACAAAGGATAGAAAGCCAACAAAACCATTGAAGTGCTGTAGTGTGCCTTGCTGCTGCAGGTCCATCCTGAGCTGCGCAACCTGTACACAGTGCACACAGAAGGGCTCATCCATGCTCTTATGCGCGAGTCAGTCAGCCTGCTGAGGCAGCAGCAAGCGCCTGCTGCAGTAGAGGCAGCGCAGCAGGCCTTTGCCATGGTACAGCAGCTGCGGTGTTTGCCGTTGCTGCAAGCCCAGGCTGCTGCCCTGCTGGGCCACTGCTGCACTGTTCACAGCCACCAGATAAGCGCTCCACTTGCTGCAGGTAGTCTCTCTTCTCTTTCAGCAAATGTGAACCTTTACCCTTTACCTGTACATTTGCTGGATTGCTTGAGCTCAATGCTGCGCTGCTGTAGCGTTTTGGTGACAGGTTTGGTCAGGTTCCATGTACAAGCATTGCTTGCTGTGAGCATTTGCAAACAGAACATTCCTTGTTATACAGGTCACTGTTTTTCTTGATGATGCAGACATTGTTTGAGAGTTTGTAGTGTTACAATGTTTCATGATATTTCAATCCTTGCAGGCGAGATGGCTTCCACTGCTAAAGCCAGCTTGCAGAAGGTCATAACATGGTGCACCACGGACGCAGCAGGGCCCAGCCTGGGGCTGCTGCGAGGGGCCCTGCTTGACCTGGCCTCATTGTTGCTAGCAGAAGGAGCTTTGCCAGGCGCCCTTGCTTGTTTGCAAAGTGCTGCTGCAGCAGGCACGTGCAGGGATGCCCTGCTGAGTGCCCCACAGGTGTTGGGCCCCATCACTGCCACTGCTGTGCCTGCCTGGGCCATGCAGCTACTGCAGGGTAAGTTCTTGCATCTACTTTTTCACAGGCTGTCCGTACCCCCTTGACTGCAATGCTCGTCATGTTCTCCACACTCTGCTCTGCACATAGAGTGATGCAGTCATGTTGTGGCTCCGATTGTGAGGCTGCTGCACATTTGCTGCCCTCAGTAGCATTATTAGACGTGTGTGTCCAAAGTCCCATGCATAGTGTAGCACGATGACATCTGTCGTGCAGGAATGGCACAGCCTCCTCACCTTCTGCTGAGCTTTCAAATGTGTCAGCAGCTTGCATGGGACAGAAGGTGTGTGATCTGATGCACACAGCTATTGCCTGTTACAGTGGCTGCTGTGCTGTGCCTTGACCTGGTGGTGACATGTGCAGGTCAGGAGGTGGCCTTTGCAAGGGAGAAGGGGCTGCCAGAGCCCCCAGCCAGCTTGGACCCCAGCCTGCTCGCCCGCCTGCTGCTGTGCCACTACGCTGGCCTTGTCACTAGTCTTGACAAACCTGTGGGGGACCCCACTCTGGCCCAATCTGCTGCTGCACAGGCTCTGCAGCTGCATTCTTTACTCAAGTAAGCATTTGTTGAACAGGGCTTCCCCCCCAAACTGCTTTGCACGTTGGACATTAAATCGGTTATGAAGCAAGCACATATGATGACAGGTCTTCGACAGACCTTGTCTGTCTGTGTGATGCTGCCCTGCTTAGGTGCACACATAAAGTTTCCTTAGTATACTTGCAACATTTCTGTGCAGAAGAAGCGTCATGCGCGCTGCACTGCATGCCCTATTGCTCTGCCTGTCCACAGTCTTCGGACGAGATTGCCTCCAAGCTGCAAGATGGAAAGCGGCAGCTATGTGATTCTGCAGGGAGAGCTGCCCTCAGTACAAGGCCAAGTGCTGCCTGCCAGAGGGCCCGCTGATACCAGACAGCCCTGCAGCCCCTGCAGCAGACATGGTTGCTCTGCAGTGGCACCTGCAAGAGGGCTCCTGGCAGGACCCCTCCTCCTGGTCAGTCCCGCACCTCCATGATCAACATGAGCTCACTGTCAGCCCACACCAGCATGTTTCTGCTCTCCCTCGTTGATTGGATATCACACACACTCAAGCCATGATGAGCTGCAATTTGGGAAACATATGGGTGATATGTCAAGAGCCTTAACACAGTGCCTTGCTGTCATTACACAACATTGCCCCACTGTCCCACTGGTCTGTGCAGCTGAGGCCGTCATTGTATATGGTATTGGTACACAGGCACTGTGGTGGGTCTGTGAGCAAGTCGCAACCCAGCCTGGCAGACCTGCTCAGCCTACAAAGGCCTGCTGGAGCCGCCACCCTGCTGTTTGTGATCAATGCACCCACTGGCATGCTTACTGGAGAGGCCGTGTTTGATGCTGCTCAGCTGAGCAGGCTGGACATGAGCATTAAACTCAAACTACTGCAGGTGAGCACCACCTCATTGCACTGCTGGCATAAGCTGTACAGCTGAGCAGTTGAAGCTCTTGACAATTTGTGACGAGCAGCTGACGTCTGGGTACCACTTTGAAAGACACATGAGCACCCTTTTTCATACGCAGAGCATCGTTTGTGTTTTAGGTGACCAACAACCAACAAGCTCTTGAAGATGATGACATGAGTAAACTGAAGGCGAGTGTGAGCGCATTCTTCAGCAAACAGCAGACTCCTACTAGCAGCCGCCCAAGCACTGCACCTCACAGTGACCAGGCATCTGCAAGTCCAGCATCTGTTACACCTGGTCCAGCAACTGCTTCAGGCAAAGCTGCTGACAAGACAGCTGCACCTGGCAAGAAAGGAAAAGTGCCCGCCGAGCCCACTGTGCCGCTGCTATCGACTGTTGCTGGCCAACAACAGGAGCTTGTGAAATGGAGCAACATGCTGCAGGCCAACAATGGGATCATATTGCAGGATACAGAGTGTGCAGATTGGCTGGCAAATCTACTCAAGATTCATTGCATGGTGTAAATAGGCTAGCTAATGTTATATCTACGACACTTCGTTGGCAAATTGGCATTGGACACATGTGTTGTGCCTGCCTGCAATGCTTGAGTGGCGATATTACGTTACACGAAAATGAAAATTGTTTCTTGACTTGTCACGTGCGGCGTTAGTAAGAGACATGTCGTGGGCTGTGACTGTTGCATCCGATCAGGCTAGCGCATTGCGTTATGCTTTTAACTAAAAAGTCTATTGACGACCGAGTAGGTAGGCATACAATCATTGAAGCCGGATCGAACGCACAACGGTAGTACACCTTCCATTCATCTGACTGTTTCCACTTGAGCGTCATGCTCACGTCACTCAGAGCTGCTTTCAGCCAACAACGGGTTCTAGCCCTTGGTGGTGCTGTTGGAGCTGGAGCTGTTGCTTCAGCATGGTTGGTAAGTTTGCGACAAAGCGTAACTATTGTGACTGATGAACCCTGAGCTAATCTGCATGGCCACGCATGCATGACGTCCAGCTGATGTTGCTGGATCTATACTCACCATCCAGCTTCTGACTCAGGACCGAGAAGTCTGGCTCGGATTGAATACGCTGACATGACATCCTTGCAGGCTCCCAGTGCTGAGGCAGAGAAGGCGCCTGAGCAAAAACCTAGCGCCCTGGACCCTGACAATTGGAAAGCCTTCAAGCTGCAGAGCATAGACACAGGAGGGCCACCCAATACTAACAGATACAGGTGACTGCCTGGCTCAGAACTGAAACGTCCTGGAGACTACATTGCGTTCAAAGTATCTATACTGTAATTTGCCCTGTCGTCTGCGATCCTCTTGCAGCCAGGAACCACCTGAGGTCCAACTATCTGCAGGCCTGTGTCAACAGAATTATCTTGCACTGTGATGTGCAGGTTTGCTTTGGAGGACTCCAAGCAGGAAGTGGGCCTGCCTGTAGCATCCTGCCTGGTCACACGGTATGCTTAATCAGTCCCTCATCATTTGCGCAGCATGTACCGTAACAGATACCTGTATACATCAAAGCCTAAATCCTCACTTGCAGCTTGAGATTGCTGCAGCCTCTCAAGCAGTAGCTATGCTGCCAACTCAGCAATGTTGCCTAGTCGTCTGTGCTGGCTACAAATTGAGCAATAAGGCTGGTCTTTGTGTTCAGAGCTGCAATAGGGGGTGAAAAGGAGGATGGCAGCAAGAAGTTTGTAATCAGGCCATACACGCCAACATCCCCTAAGGATGCCAAGGGCTACTTTGACCTGGTGGTCAAGGTGTATGAGCAGGGCAAAATGTCCAAGCACTTTGGAGAGCTCAAGGTACTCATCTTCTCATCTGCACTTTAGACTGCTGCGGGCAGGAAGGCTTGTCAATTCCATCAGCGCAATTCATGCAATTTGCTTGCATGCCGTTTCACTTAGGACATCGACAATGCAGAGGGAAATGTTTCTGCTTGAGTCTTACAAAATTGCAACATCAAGCATGAATGTGAGTTTTGCATTCAGTGGGATGTTTATCAGGGAAGTTGATATGCAGAAAGGAGACACTCTTGAAATGAAGGGCCCCCTCCCCAAGTTCCCATACAAAGCCAACATGAAGAAGAAGATTGGCATGGTAGATACCTTCACTCTTCATGTTTGCCTGTGAGTATGGCTGTGCATGGCAGATTGTGAGCAGCTACTTACAAGCTTCTGTGGCTTGAGACTGCTAACATAGGCCTGCAGGTGACAAGCTACCCTCCAATGCTCTGACCTGAACTTGGCAAGCTTGCATCAAGACAGGCGAACTGTAACCTTTGATTGTCTTTGTTGCAATTTACAGATAGCAGGAGGCAGTGGGATCACTCCCATGCTTCAAGTAGCTTCAGAGATTGTGAATAACCCTGAGGACAAGACCCAGGTCTCCCTCATTTTTGCCAACCAGACTGAGGACGACATCATCCTGCGAGATGAGCTGGACCAGATGGCAGCCAAGCATGACAACTTCCAGGTGCATGCTTGCCCTGCGCTGCTGTCTAGGTCTAAGCGACTGAGCAGAGTGTTACATTGCTGGCATGCATGTGCTAGGTAGTGCATAGCCTTCAAGGTTGATAGTTGGAGGCAAAATATTAAATGCTTTAGGGTGCCAATCAATGTTGTCTGTGTAGGTGTACTACACAGTAGATAAGATTGGCGAAGGTAAAGGCGACAGTTGGAAGGGCGGGATAGGGTATGTCACACGGGAGATGGCCTCTGAGCACATACCCCCACCTAGTGATGACAACCTGGTGCTGGTGTGTGGGCCTCCTCCTATGTACAAAGCACTGTCTGGCGAGAAGAAGAGCCCCAAGGACCAAGGTAGGGTGCAACACTATGTTCTATCTCAATTTGGTATCAGCCTCAGCAAGCTAAGGCCTCTGCTACACTTGTTTTATAGTCCAATTTCAAGCTTTTACTATGTGCAAAGCTTATCACTCAACAGGAAGTAATATATCTGGACACAGCGATGTATTAATTGCTTGTTCCTGGTCGTGCGTTACCACACATTATACTCTGCATACTTGAATTGTGTGTCTGAGATCCAATCTATCAAGGACACTTTTATTGTACTTATATTGTGGCATAGTGCGAAAGCTGTTCCCCATGACCTGCAGGTGAGTTGAGTGGACTGTTGAAGGCAATGGGATACACAGAGCAGCAAGTGTACAAGTTCTGATTGTAAACAGGCCGTGAACATGTCTGCCAAACAGCTTGTCATGTGCGAGCTTGAGATGTAACAGTCAGTATGCTCATCAAATTGCTCACAATGCCGAATGATAGGCTGACCTGCTACTGGAGACATAGCAGGCTGTTGATAGACATTCAGCTCCCAACATTACAGGGCAGCCAAACATCATAGGCTTAAACTGCGGTGATGCCACCAGGTACTGCATTGATAGTTTAACCAACTAGATGCAAAAGTGGGGAGTCAAGCTAGATAAGGTCTTTACAAAAAAATCTTTCACCGCGTGTCAGATGTACCCTGAACATACATTCACGACATGACATGCTGCCACTCTGGGGCCATGCAGTCCAAGGCCATCAGCTGGTACATCCAGAAAGCAACTGCATCACTCTCTCCTCTCCTCTGATGAGCTGTGACAGCAACCCGAGCAAACTCAGCCAGCACCTGTAGCACTGATACATCCCACCTCCATTGAGTGGCCTGCAGGTCAAATTATTATCAGCAGACTGCCAGTAATATAAGTCGCATGCCACTGCTGAACATTGCAACAAGGAACCTGCGCTAACAGCATAGCAGATAAGAGCACGGCTGCAAAATTCAACAATAGCTGGTGCTGCACTGGCAGTACAATGTTGTTGGGCGCAAAGACAACCACTTTTAGACATGTGCACCAGGTCGACAGCATCTTTGACTCACCAATTGCATGTGTGGGTACTTTGCCTGACAGTCTGCTAAGCTCATGACTAAACCCTTCACGGGATCAGCAAAACATGGCTGCAGCTTTTCTGCATCAGTTGAGGTAATATTTCTGGGCACAGGAAATTGATGCTCTAGATTCTTAGCACCGTGCTGCAAAGCTGCCACCTGCGCTGGCCACTCAGTGCGTACAAGCCAGGCATTTGGCTCTGGGGCTGTTGCAATAGTTTGCGTTGCTTGTCTGTGGCGGATATTGTCTGGTATGGCCACCTGCAGCAAGCAATGCGCCTTTGCAGGACCAACTGGACCAACGGTGAGCCCATGCTGAGCAACCATAGATATACTTCCATTACATGCAGAAAATGTGATTGCAAGAAGACAGTGGCTGACATGAGTTGAAAGCAAACAATGCTATCCTGAGTCTGCAAGAGTAGTACAGTGCGCATTTGACGGCGACAACATTTGCATTGCGAACAACCAAAAGAGCCTATGCCCCCTCACGGGGTAGGGCCGCAGCCTTGGCAGGAGTGTATATTCATGCCGGCAACCATTGAGGTATGCCGTGTACATCAGGCAGATCATGACTAAACCAACTGCACAAGGACCCATGTCAACAGAGCCATAGTCCTTTGAAATGGGCTCAGCTATGAAGCATGTCATGAGGATGCTATGCCAGTGTGTTATTTTGCAGTGGGGGTACCTTCCAAAATTGGCAGCAGGGACATGGGGATACCCAGCTCCCTAGCTACACCAGCAAAGGTGGTGGCCAAAGTGAGGCTGATGCCTTTGCCTGAAGTCAGAACATCCAGCATGTCCAGAGGTGAGAGGCCTTCATACACCCACTCAAAAGGGTCCTGACGAAACCTGGCCTTGTGAAACAAGGTCTGCAGGCAGGCCAAGTTGGCTGAGATCGCCAGCTGAGGTAGCTGTCCTGTTATACGAGCATTTTTGCAGCATGCTTGCATCAGACAATGAATTATCTGATGTGCTAGTGTGTGAAGCGATTGCAGAGTAGCATATGGTGCAGACCAGAGGTGTATAGGGTACCTGGGTGATGCATTGCAGCTGCTGTTGCTGTACATCTAGGGATGGTGTGTGATGTTTGGTAGCTTCTGCATGAAATAAGTCAGCAGGAGCAGCATTTTGCACTTCCGCTGCAAGGCTCTGTAGTCTGTTCTGCATGGTGCTCCATTGGCTGACTGCCTGTTTGTCAACAGGCAGCCCCTTTGTGTGTGCTGATTGACACGCTTCATGCAAGTCTTCCAAGGCAGATTCAGCAAGCTCTTCCTCTGCAGGTCAGGGCAAACAGCAGATCAGACCACATGCATACATGTGTCGCCAGTCACACAGCACTGCTGAATAAAGTTACAAGGACCCACATGCTTTGTAAATGTCTCTCGTCATGCACCTGCCATGTATTCAGACAAAATGACACAGGACAGAGCTTTGAGCACATCTGCTGCCAGATAAAGTCGAGCTGACAGCATGCAACGAGAGCACCTGCTGCTCGTTCAACCTGGATGAGGGTGCCTCAACATCTTGGCAGCCACAAAGCTTCCCCAGATAAGTGAGCCTACTGCCTTGCTTGGCGAGCAGACCCCTCCTGACTCCTCCGATAATGCTTGATGCCAAATTCCATACGAAACCTGCATCTTGCGGTCCACTGATGCCTTTGCATCCAGTACCCACACTGCGCAGATCTGCAAGCCATACCTGTTCGACAGGCCCAGCACCCCCGAGAACAGAGTACTGGGCTTGTAACTGCTTGATAGCTCGAAAACCGGCTGCATGAATCACAAATGGGTATCGAACACTTGCAAAACTTTTGCCACGGAGGTCAGCAGCAATCTTGCAGACCTATCCCTCCGACTGCACTTACCATCAAAGTCTGGTTGTTGTCGTCTAGTTTGTATAGCTTCCCGAAACAGCCGTGAAGGAGGATATCTAAATCTCGCCTCGGTGAGACCGACGACGCCGGTCAGCGGCAATCTGCTGATATCATATTGGGTTGTGATCTGCAGCAGACTTTTGTATATCAGTCTGCCAAGAGTCATGGCACAGTGAGTTGGCCGGACGCATTTCAACAGCCGCACTCGCTTTCCTGCATGACTGTCGATGACCTATGAATTTGTCCACAAGCTCCTGCGCAGCATGCTGTGGCAGCAACGAAGAAGAACAGTTCCAAGCTAGAGTTGAGATCTGCTAAGTCAAACATACGGCAATGGGATAGCGCTCCTGAGCGCGCAAGCGGGTGCATACGCGTAGATACATTCACGTTGTCTCGAATCAGTTGACCTGTACTACGGAAGGTCTGGCGTCTGTCCAGGGTCGTCAGCCCTGTCTTTTTGTATGCTGGCGGTCAAACCAAACTGCCTGCCCATAAACGGTCAATTGCAAGGTGCTTTGCCGTGCGCGACAACATGTATTGTCACAAGGACAGCTAGTACTGCATTGTCTGTTGGGCTCCGATCGTCGTGCCACACTTTTGGTCGAGCATGCTGCCGGTCGCAGCGAAATCAGCTGCGACAAGGTGAGACCGGAGGGCCTTGCGTTCTTGCCACTCGAACACAACAGCGGTTTTTGGCGATTTGAGCATACCATGGTGCTTTCTGCTGTGCAACTGTTGCCTTTAGTCACTTGGCAGGGTGGTTGTAGCCACACATGCATTGTATATGACTCAGGTGCACACCAGCTTTGGAGCACCGTATGCCAGCAACAGGCCCAAGTTGTTGTTACCAGGGAGGCTGGCAAAAATGGTAAGTTGAAAAGCGCACTACAGAAGCAAGGCATCTCTGTCTTAGAGTTGCCTTTGGTCGAGACAGCTCCAGGCCCAGACAGGTACAAGGCGTTGCATGCTTGACCAGCAGATTGATTCACACTCCAGATACAGTCCACAGAGTGGCACAGTGAATGTCATGCAGGGACCAACTAGCAAATGAGCTCAGAAAAGCAGCATTTGACTGGGTGGTCATCACCTCGCCTGAAGCTGCAAATGTTTTTCTGCAAGGCTGGAGAGATGCAGGAAAACCTCAGGTGTGAGCCAAGTTTGATGTGTCATATTGCGATATGCATATGCCATTTCTATCAAGTGCTCATTTATGGTCCGTTGGTTAGCGTTGATGAGCTACCTGCAAGATACGTCTGTTGTGTCTTGCTTGTGTGAATAGAGCTGATGGGCGTGCAGGTGCGCATCGCTGTAGTCGGACAAGGAACTGGTCAAGTAATTGAGGCTCATCAGGAGCCTCTCCTGCACATTGAGTACACACCCCCAAAGGTCAGGCTTGTCTGCTGGTCCAGCGCTTGATAAGCTTGTGTAAGGTGCAGCTGCTGCACAATTTGCACACAAAGCTGCCTCAGTGTATGATTGTTGGCGTGACCACCTGATTGTGTGTAGGCAAATGCAGTCAGCCTCTCAGCAGGGCTGCCTCACATTGAGGGAGGCTCTCAGCGGGTTCTGTACCCCTCGTCTGCAAAAGCTGGCTCAGACTTGCAGGTAATGGTTTGCACATATGTGATATATGTACACATAGAAGTGTGTGTGTTGCATCACATAACTGATCTCGATTCAGGCAGCATGTGGTTTCTTGCATGGTGTGCCTACCAGCTGCTCATCAAATCAAAGCAGCTGCCGTGCAGTCCATGCTTGTGATTTGTGCTCTTGCAGACTGCTGTCCTGCAACAGCAGATGGAAGCAGTATCTGTAAGGAGCTGACACGCATGAAGTGGTGTACTTGCAGACAGGGTTGCTGCAGCGAGATTTTGAAGTTATCAGGTTGAATACATACGACACACGACCAGTGTCTCAAGTTGAAGATATCAAGCTGAAGCGAGCCTGTGAAGCAAATGTGGTGGCTTTTGCATCACCATCAGCTGTCAAGTAAGCTCTCATTCAAGCATTTGGTGCTCATGCTATACAACTTGGCTGTGTCAGCTGCACTACCTGCACATCTCTCTGCCTGTATAGTATGTTATGCAGTGCTGTATACACTCTGTCTGTTTATTGATTGCAAACATGCTTCTTACGGTACCTGCAGGGCATGGCAACAGCTCACTAGGCATCAGGATGTTGGCAGCATTGCCATTGCTTGCATAGGCAGCACAACAGCCATTGCAGCACAAAAGCAAGGCTTCAGGCATGTGTACTTCCCTGAGCAGCCTGGCATTGATGGCTTTGTTGCGTCAATTACAGACGCTCTCAAAGGTATTCCAGGGAGGGTACTGACAGCTTGAGCAAGACCATGCCAACTGCTCCTGTCCATGCTTGTTGCTGAGCAAAGTGCAGTTGTTTGCTGTCGCTGGAAAGATATTGATTGCCAGACATATCATATAACATGATAAGACATGGCTCTGCAAATGTGTGATGGACAACAAGATTGATAAAGACGTTGCCAGGCTGATCTGCAGACACCTCTTGACTTCGAGGAGAAGTAGGCACTCTCCCTTTTTGTGTTGAAACCCCAAAAAGGTTTGTCATGTGGATCCAACAGGACCTAGATCATCAGCTTGAGTCAAAGCATACCACTATTACTTCATCGTTGTGTGGACAGCCACTCACTTAAAAAAAAGAGAAGAGCAAAAAAGGAAGAATCCATCCCTCTATAACAAAAAGGAAAAAGGATCAGACTACTTATGAATAAAATAGGGTCTTCAGAGACTATACGCAAAACAACTTTTAGTTTCTACCGTAGTGGTCCGAATGTTCCTCGGTTTTTAATGTTCCTCGGCCTCGGCTGGAATAAAAGTTAATCGAATAGATCCTCGTTTCATTTTTTATCATTTTTAATGGTCCTCGGACGACAATAGCAATACTTTTAATGACTTTAATGATCCTCGGGCACTCTTAAATGTCCAAAACAACGACCATCAGACGGCTGCTACACCGTTGGAATAGTATAAAATAATAAGGCAATATCATGCATATGCATCAAGGCATATCATGCATATGCATCAAGGCATTGTCAAAGAACAATGAGCAACATTTGTGCGCAGACAAGACCATATTGCAGACTAAGGTTCATGAGCGGGTTCCAGACCGTGCTTAGGGGCCCGAAACCAAGCCTAGCTAGACCGGCTTGCTTCTTGGCACTCATTGCACAGTCCAATGTAGCGGTTCGATCAAGTTTGAAAGCGCATGGCCGCCGTTGCAAGGTCTGATGAGCTTGATCACAAGCAAGACCAACCTTTCGCACCAAATCGCGGTCTTCTAACAGAATAATGGAATATTTTTAATGATCCTCGTAGGAGGATATTATTTAATTTAATGGTTTTAACTCGCCTCGTCTCAGAAAGCAATTAAATATTTAATCGAGGAACATTAATACCACTACGGTACTCACTTTGTCGTAGGACACTCAATCTCAGAGACTCATTTTGGGCTGAGTGCTTCAATTTGGCTATACTCTCCTCTTCTGCTTCCGTTTCTGGTTGCTTTTGAAAGCATATCAGAGCTTGTGACCAGTTTTGGGCTGCTTAACACGGGCGCTTGCACTATGTCAGATGCTGCTAGCGACTGGGCAGCGTTGGCATCTGACGCATTCTTCCAGATCGCTGCCTGTTTAGACTTCAGAGAGAAGCTAGGCATCCAGTCAGTATGCAAGGCTTGGCGTTCCAGCATCTGCTGCCTGACCGTATGGGGAAACAACCTTGCCTTCTACAATCTGCACCGCGGTGCTGGTGATCGGGTCTATGCTTACCTTGCCGGTGACTGTCTGGTGGTCAAAGTCAACTGGGCATCTTGTCACTCGGGTGTCGTCATCTGGATTCTACATCGAGCTGAGGGTTGGCGCCAAATCAGCTTCTACGATGCTATGAATGCAGACGGCTTCACTCCAAACTCGTTCCTGTATCGCCTGTTGGCTGGACTTCAGCAGATTAGTGCTCCAGACCTGCATGTTACTACCAAAGGCAAGCACTCGTTTGTTTCAAAGCAAGTCTCGTTGTGCCCTGTATGTTGAGCCTATGCAACTAACATATGCCAAGTGAAGCAGGTGTGTGGTTTTCCCGCTTTCTGAACCGCAACTGCTGTTGCTGGTTGGCACCCCACTGTGTCTCCTATTCTGGCAATACCAGATTCCCTGGCGCACAGCTCGCATTTTTCAACATTGGCCACCTGTCTCAGCTCACGTCTTTGACACTGACATGTGACCAAGATGTACAAATGTCAGAGAGCATGAAGGGGCTGAGCAAGCTGCGTCAGCTAACTTTGCACAACATTGCACCGAATACCTTTTTGTCAGAGCTCCCAGACCTGGTTGAACTGGTCACATCAGCTGGCATGAATGCAACAATAGATGTGTCTGGATGCACTCAGCTGACCTCTTTGGAGGCGAGCACAGCATATTGGGATGTTGCTTGTAGTGTGCTACTGCCAGCTGGTCAGAAGCAATCTTTGCAGCGCATTGTGATTCGAGACAAATGCCGTGTTCAAGGCTTGCAAGCGGCAACTGCACTGACGAGTCTTGCCATTTCAATAGTGGCTGCACAGTTGGTGCAGTGGCCAAGTATGTTTCCAGCACTGCAAATCCTCACAGTGCTCCCTCAGCAGACGCGCCTTGGGCATCAACTGCCAATGGTTATCAAGACCTTGCCTCTTGAGTGGCAGCGTTACTCAACCTTGACACATCTTAACCTGCAGTCTTATCATGCCAAAGACTTGCCCAGCTGGTTTGGTGCTCTGCAGCAGCTCAAATCACTGACCATGCCAGACTTGCAGCTGTCTGTTTTCCCAACATGTTTGCTGAGGCTGAGTCAGCTTGAAGAGCTGAAGCTCATCACAGCAGGACCTGGTGGTAAAATATCTGACGGTCTAGTCAATTTGGCCTCATTGCCTTGCTTGAAAAAGTTACACATTAGCTTTACTGGCAATGTTGCTCGTCAGCTTGAGCCAGATCCAGATTCAGATCCAAATGAAGACCGCTTTGGTGCATGCAATTTTTGGGAAGTGCAAGAGCTGTCTGATGCTCTATATGCTCGTCCACTGAGGCTACTGCCCACCAGAACTGATGCAGAAGGATGCTGTTGGACTGCTGGCTGAAAGGCATCAGATGCAGATTCAAACTGTGTCACATGTGTTTAGTGCTCTTGTTTATGACGAGTGCTTTAACTGACAGGCTTGTCTGGAAATAGTGTCGTGCAGATGCAGGTTAGGGCAAAACTCAAAATTTCAAACAAGCCGAAATGCAGCTGCTTGGGTAATGCTATTCATCGACAGCAGGATTGAATACTGTCATGCTATGTGCCAGTCAGCTTTGATGCGCTGGAGTCCCCATCAAAAAGCTCTATCAGACAGATCTGCCAGCAGCATATATTGTCAGCACATCAGATTGTGCCTGTTCATCAGTGCCCAGTTGTTGCAAAATTAAGAGTTGGCAGCTGGCAAGCAACGTCCAGCACAATGCACTCACATACACGAGCAAAGCAACACTGAGAGCCATGTACAATGTGAACTGCCTCCTACAAGGAATGTACTGTCAATCAGGTTATCTGATTGAACGTCATACCAATCAATGTGAATCAATGCAAAATCATCCACATAGGCTCCATAGAGTGGCTGTCCAGGCGCAAAGTTGCTGGCATCAGAGCGCATACGATCCAAAGTCAACCTCAAGTTTGCACGCAGGTTGTCCAGTGATGCTGGGCTCTGCATAAGGCTTGCGTAATGCTCAACAAGCTGGCGAAAAGCTGGATCACAGGCAGCTGAATCCTGTCCAGATGAAGAGCTGGCAGTTGCAGGCTCATCCTTCTGCATTGCAGACTTGCAGACTCACAATGTGTAACGTAACATGGCAAGCACCCAATGACAAAACCAGGAAGTGGGAACTCTACCTCTTTTGCATTTGAACACTTGAAGCAGCATGAGTAGGCATTGTGTCACTGTTTGTGCTGCAACACCACGGTTGTCATCACAAACAGGAACAACAGCATAGTGGCAAGTTGCCACTGGCAACAAACAAAGTGGTACCCTATCATGACGCAGTTGCATGTGTCTTGTTTTGCACTCTTGACTGACAAGGAAGAAGCAGCTAATCAGACAGCACACAACTTGCAGCTCAGTACAACATGCAATGGCAACTTGCAAACACAAACACAACAGGCACCACTGCAGCCCAATGCATTCATGCACTGCAGCCCAACAGACAACGCGCAGCAACAAACCTGAATGATGCTGGACTGTTGCTTGGACCTCAGGTGAGGCTGAATCCCAGCTGCAGCTTCCAGTTGTTCCCGTATGAGGGGCAGAATCAGATGTGAAAGAAGAAGTGCTCCAGGGTCATCGCATGCTGCTTCTACTGTAAGGGTCTCTAACGGGAGGAGTATGGCATACTCCTCCGCATGAAGTCGGTCCATCTCCTCAAGCTGTGCTTCAAGATCACCACGTAGCTTCTGTATCTGGTCAGGCTTGTACAGCTTTGGCCTCGCATGCTGCAGGAGCAGCACCACCAGTCAGATGTATGCTGTGTCTATAATTTGTCCCATGTCTGGCTGAAGTGCTTCAGCCACATACAAAGACCAAAAGGATGCATGTTGCAGACCAAGGCAAGGCTACAGTGACAGGTACATATTTCGGAAAGTGTCAACCCAACTTGACACCCGTAGCAATGAATACAACTATGCAAGCAAATGGCGCAGACATGTAACAAATCAAAAGCCCAATTGGTGGACTGAGATATAATTATGGGAGCAAGCAGGCGGACACGCAGGCAGACACACAGTTGCCTATGTTCACACAGTGTTTCATGGGTTTCTTTTGGTACGAAGAGATCTCCAGGCAATTGGGTCTTTGCTTTTTGCCCAACTTGCCACCTTTTCACAGTATTACCCTGTTATCCTGTCTTTGGAAGCTGGCGCATCGTGCTCAGGCAGCGTGCAAGGCATTTGATGTTTTGAGTCAAGCCACAAGATGTTGTGGACACCAAGGGCTAACAATTGACTTGCCTTGTGAAAGTTCCGGACCACTCGCGCACGGGACTCTGGAGGAAGGTTGGCTCGAGCAGCATCTGTGTTTGCCTGAGACAATGCAGCTATTTCCGTACCCCATTGCTCAACCTTGTCCACTCCATCGTGCATCTGCCCTAAACGTTTGTGCAGTGTATGCTGCTCTAGTTGGAGCTCCTGCACATCCAGACAATAAGATCTGTTACTGGTTCATGCCGTTCATTTGACATGTGCATTGCCAGGTCTAAACTTGACTGACCCTTTGATTCAGACGCATTCACTTACACACTCACTTGCTCAATCTGCACCCACATGCTCACACCTGTGGGCTCACTCCAGCACTCACTCATATACTCACTCACACATGCACTTATAACCTCAAATTTGTATGTTGCTCCAAAAGTGCATAACAGCAATCTGTGATGATGGAGTCGATGATTTTATGACAAGCACATGATGCACTGACCAACTTCCACGTGGAATGGTACTGTCGGGAGTTGTCAGGGCAGTAGGGAAGCACAGCACAGCACAGCACAGCACAGTGCGTGTGTGGGCATGTGCGGAGAGGGGAAAATGGGCAGAATGCCATACCTCAATGTCCTCCTGCTCGTCTTGCACAGCATAATCAGTTGTCAGTAACAAATCCATGAAAACCACTGATAGGCCTGCTCTCCCCTGCTCACTGCTGTGCAACCTGCTTAAATCAGAAAATTGCGGACCATTGCCAACAGCGTGAAGTTCCTTCAGCTTGTTGTCCAGGTGGGCATGCCTTGCTTTGGCCTGCATGTCAGGAAAGAAGGACTTATGGCAAGCCAGCTTGAGACTGTGCTTTGTGCTATACTGACCAGACCAGTCCATGTTTACACAGATGATGAACACTGTTTGTGCTATACATCCTTGGTGGATAGTCTGTATCCACAGAGAAAATGAACAGCCTTGGAGGCTCGGCAGATGTCCATACAAGGGTACCAAGGCCACATCATGCAGTTCAGATAGGCGTTATGTGCACGAGTGTCATTGACGTCAGGCAGCATCATGAATGAGTGCAGCAATGGCCAGCTTGACAGGCAGGGGAAGGCAATGCAGAATAGGGCACACAAGGCCTAGCAAGACAGACAGGGCAGAGCAAGCCATGACAAGGCCAAACACGTTTGCCAAGGTGCAATGACAACAATGACAAGTGCCAATCACAGTAGTCCACAAGATTCAGGATCCCTGACTGGATTTGTAGGAGAGTGTCAGGCCTGGTCTAAGCGGTAGTTGATCCTCAGGAGGCTCAAGGCCACTTTGTCAGCCTGGTGCGGGTCTTGCGCCATGCGAGCACCTACCACAGCAGACTCCTGATGCAGGATGCACTGGATACCCTCTGTAGATCACTCCTGGCTGCAACAACATCTGCTTTCAGTGGAGCATCAAGACAGATGTCTGCAAGACTAGAGCCAGCACTCCAGACATGTACTTGTCAACATGCGCACACAGCACTTGCTGGCCTCAAGAGAATTCTGCTGGTAGCTCCATGCCGCCCCTTGCCACCCCTCACTCCTCTTTGCCCTTCCTTCCCCCCCAATTCTTGCGCCCCACTTCCTCACCCCTCAGGCCCCTCACCCCTTGTCTGCTGTAGAAGCCCAGCAAATGACAAGCATGGCCCAATCCAGCATGGGTGAGAGAGCTCAAGCAAAGGGCAGCAGCTCTGGTCAAACTACCTATTGTTGATGCGACCCTCCCACTGTCTCATTTGGTGCCTGGCCTGCAGCAAAGCCTCCAGCGCCCCCTCAACCCGCCCCTGTCTCACTGCTGACTGTGCTGCTGCTGTCACGCTTGCTACAAGATCATCACAAGCCTGTGACGCCGGTGGCTTTGATGCGCTTGACGCCGGTGGCTTGATGAAAATAATGATAATGATAATGATAATGATAATGATAATGATAATGATAAAATTGCTTTCCAGCTCATGATGAGCTAGGTATGTTTGGGCCAAGTCTTCACTCTCCAGGCAGCCAAGCAGCCGAAACATCAAACATGTTGGCATTGGCTCATGTGTTACTAGTTGTTACCTGGCAATGCAACCTTGGCAGGAACAGTAAGCTTGGAGTCAAAAAGCCAGTCCAGGACAGGGCCAGCAGATTGCTTATTTGATCCAGGTGTGTGGTTGCTTTGCAAGAAGCGGAGCCATTCTGGTGTGACCATCAACTTCTTGCCGTCTGGTGATAGAGCAAAGGGTTCAATTCCATGTGGCTCCTCTTGTGATCCCTGCGCAAGAGAAGAACGTTCATGCCACATAAATTACTGAGTCAAGGCAGGCTGATGTACAATCATGAGATTGGTGAAAGAGATACAATGCAGCAATGACGTGATTGCAACAGCATGGGGCTATCTAAGGAATGACAAGTGCTGGGTGACTGCACTGAGCTTCTGCAGTCAGAAAGTGAGTATAACACATTTGCTGGCAGAAGACGTTCAGGCAATAGATGTACGCATGCATACATTCAGCACCACCTGTGGATCTGTCAGTCTGCAGAAGTCAGCAACTCGTTTTTCAAGCCAGTTGCTGATTGCAGCCATGCCTGCGGCGTCAGCTTTTGCAGCCTTTTCCATGAGCTTGAAGTCAAGCATGGAAGCGCGCTTATGTGCACAGCATGAACAACCGCGCGTGGTGCAGGCATCCTTGGGAAGAACATCCCAAATTGCTTGCACAATTGGCCGCTCAAACGCAATGAACCTGCACTTCACACTGCAACTTGAGCTGCTGCTGCCCAGTCGCAGCCCTGCATGCCATGCTGAATCTATAAACCTCATGTGTGATTCCATAGCCCACTTTTGGTTATTGTCCACAAGTTAGGACCACAGGACTCCTCCTGTGAAGGACCTTCTCCACAGGAGGAGAAGAAAACACAAGTCAGGACAGGGCATATGTTTTCCACAATTTGTCTGCTACTGCACGATGTCAACTGCTGCTGGAACGTGCAGCAACATTAAAGCATGCTGCAACTTTCAGACGTGCAGTGCTCACAAGCCAAGGCCTTGCACAATGAGTGTATGTAGCAGAAAAGGCCATATTTGCGTGCCCCAGCAATATGTCACACAGTGTGTGTGTGCTGCAGGACGTTTCATAGGTACTGGAACCAAATCAGAAGGAGCAGCAGTCAGCCTTACAGGGTTGGATGCTCGTTTATCAACTCTGCAAAGACAAGATTTACGACAGCTGTCTTCCTGTCTACACGCCAGGGTTTGGTCCTCTCTAGTTCACACTGAGTCTGCTTGTATGTCTCAACCTTCTGCTGAATGCGTACCCTGCAGATGTTCACTGAGGTTTGGTCTGGAGACACTGCAGATGTAGCATCAACAGCAGATATGATGTCAGCAGCTCACTAGTGATGCTACATGTCACAAGCTTGAACAGGTGCCAGTCTTGATTGACAGTGGTTATGCCGTTACTGCACTGCAGCTGCTGCAATTGCATGGCGGACTGGGAGGGGCTCTGAGATAAGCACGTCAGACTGAACATACAGCTTGCAACATTGTCCTGATACATAACAATCAACAGACGACACACCAAAAGTTGAGCAGTAAGGTAAGGCACTGCTAAGATGTGCACAGCGCTTACATGCAAGTATGGATCGCGCTCATAGCCTGCTTCACAGAGGGTTGAGACTTCCAGTGCTCAAGGCAGACTTGCAGTGGATGTGATAGCTTTGTTGCCTCCACGTGCTGCCTATGACAAACAACAGTATTGGCATCTCCAATATTCAGAGTCATGCAAATGAGACGTGAATGGGCACTGAAACATTCCACACTGAGATGAAAGGATGGCAAGATCATGACAGTATTTGCCAAGTGCATCAGGAAGAGAGCTGAAGTAGCGACAACTATATAGTTGTAGGCACAACAAGCAGGTACCATGATTTTGTTGATGCACGAGCATGGTGTGAGCAGGCTTGTAGGCCATCAATGCCCAATGCTAATTGTTCATGACTTGCAGAAGGTGAGCAAGTCATGAGCCCACTTTTGCAAGCAAGCCTGCATACAGGGCTGTCAGTGATTTTGGCACATTTAGGGGATGACAACAGCAGTTGCACCAGGTGTGCACTGCATTTTGTCAAGGAAAAGGCATGCTTGCTGTCATGGGCACTTATGTCAGGAGGACCTGCAAGATGCATGAAGGCACCACCAAGCCTTTGAACCTACCTCTGACAGCCATGCATTTGTTTGGATATCTACATTTAGCAAAAACACGCTACAGTAACAAGATGAACACTCTTGGTGCATGGGGAAGGCTAAACGCAGGGCCGAAAAATAAGACTTGCCTGAAGGCTTCTGCTGATGGGAACAGGAGGCTAGGTTCTGCAGTCCCAGCACACCATTGCCACCGTCGCCAAGTGTCATGCTGCTGCAAGCGCCTCAGCCCATCTTTCAGGCTTTTAACCACATCTGGCTGCCCTGGTCAACCATGTTCAGCTCACTTAGTCAACGAAGACATGTATTTGAATCCATTCAAGGAAGCGGCAGCATTGGAGTAGTATGCATGGTAGGCTGTAAGGCAATTGAAGCCGTCCTGGTAGCTTTTTTAAGACTGAAACTGTGTGCGAGCATGGGTGTGCCAACTGCAACAACCCAAAGAAAAGTCTCCTGTCACACCTGCTGCATGTGTGCGCAGAAGGCGCACATCCAAGCTCAAGACCTCCAATTGCTGCTGGAGAGCACTGCTACAGTCAGTACAGTGATGCATGCCTGATGTGTGAGCACTGGTAGAATCATGGCCTCCAGCTCCTGTTGGCAGCTTGCCAGCTGTTGCAACAGGCAGGTCGTTCAACATGGGTGGGGGGCAAGAGGGGCTTGAGGCATCAAAAAGTTTTGCCAGAGCAACTGGGGGAAGCCCTGAGGCATCAACGACTTCTGCCAGGGGAATTGGGGAAAGCCCTGCAGAAAATCCAGCGTAAACGTCAGTCAAGACATGACATGAGACTGTACAAGCTGAGCCACGTATGTGATTTGCCACCTGGCTCACAGCAGGACACTTTCAGCTGATTGCCACACAGTTGAGTCCTTCTGTGGGCCTGGGTGGCATTTAGCATTCACAAAGCGCAAATATTATCCCAGCAGCTATGTGTCAACATTGCACACGTTTACAAATAGTCTGTAAGGCCAGTGCATTGCTACTGCATGCAGGTATGTACATACATGAGCATGCAGGGTAACACTTACAGTCCTCGGGGTATGAGTCTACTGCTTCACTCTGGGTGTCATGGACAGCAGGCTGCAGTCCCATGGATGTCAGCACTTGTGCCATCTTGGCGTTGCGCCTCTTCTTCACCCTCTGCAACACGATTGCCATGTCAAACTATGATCATGATTTTTGGCTTGTCATTGTCAGAAATGCAAATGGATGCCCCAGCGCAGCACAAAGATGCGTGACACTGTCAGAAGGTCATGACAGCTGTCCTCCGGCTCAGCAGCTGACTGATAAGCCTCATGGATGTGCGGTAAGCACAGCGTTTTGTGTGGGAATGATGCAAGAATGGCTGATACAAATTTTGGCTGCGAATGCCTCCAAAAGAGCATGCTCAATACCTGGTGCACAGCAGCAGCTGAGAAGTCTTGACCCAGCTTGCTGGCATAGCGTGCATCAGACTGGACACTGTCCCCAAAGCTTTCCTTGCCGCCTGACTCCTGGGGATCACAGTCCTCAAAGCTCTCCTTGCCGCCTGGCTCCTGGTCACTGTCCTCAGAGCTCTCCTTGCCGCTTGACTCCTGGGTGTCCCTGTCCTCAAGGCTGTCCTTGCTGCCTGACTCACAGCTGTCAACGCTCTCTGAGCTGGTGTGAGAGCTGCTGTCACCGATATCGCTGTCTATATCTGCTGAGCAACCATGAAGCTTTCAGCCAGATTTACATTGCAGGCAGTGGTGAAGCTAGCCAAGACAGCATGACAGGACAAGTCTGATGATGTTTCAGGTATGGCTGGCATGCCACATTGCCTGGGGAACAGCTGCTACACAGTGCAGAGCAATGAACTGATGCCCTGTCATGAAGGTAAGCTGTCTTGATGTATACCAGAAGCAGCTTCTGGAGAGACGCATAAGTCAGGCTGGACAAGTCAGGCTGAAAGTGTCGTTTTCGAGATAACACAATAGCAATACTGAGCCTTGAATGCACGTACAGCAGCAGCAGCAGACACAGCATGAGCTGTCAAGGCCAACAAGCACACAGCATGACCTGTTGAGTCCAACAAGCACACAGCATGACCTGTTGAGTCCAACAAGCACACAGCATGACCTGTTAAGTCCAACAAGCACACAGCATGAACTGTCATGCCCAGAAAGCACAACAGAGCTGCACAAGATCGATACCTGACAATCTCAGCAACCCACGCAAAAGATATCCCCATTTGCGCGCAACCTTAGGAGATGCGTTGGGGAAGTTGGCAGACTCCACCTGGTCCCACTTGTCAAAGAGCTTCAAAAGCCCTTCATCTGTGATGCCCAGACACCTGCAGGTGAGACTGGGGTGCTGTTAGCGGCCCATGCCAAAGCATACTGTGCAGCACCTGGGTTAGAACAAGCGAAAGGCACTAGGGGCACATCAGAATTTTGGGGTCTAAAAGCACAGCCTAGTCACCCCAAGGCCTTGCTTGATATGCTTTAGCTGACAAAAGTGCATCCCCCAGCTTGAAAAGCTGGTCAAGAGCTAGCAGTCACTACACCCCACACACACTGTGATCACTGCGACAATGTCTGTCACTTTTTACGTGCAGAGGTGCAGTAAGGTAAGACATGATAGCAAATCTTGATGCTTCGCCATGCACTCACCTCAGAGCTTCACGCATTTGTGGCGTCGAGCTCTCCATCAGGAAGTACTTTAGCTCACCCCACATCCATACCTCCTGATATACAATCGCATCAGGATTGCTCCTGCAGAGTTACACCAATGCTCAGTTGCAGCGCACAGCACATTGCATGTATTGCAGCTTGGCATAAGACATGATTGCAATTCTGCTCAGGGTCTACATAACCTGCTCCAACAGTCAGCACATGCTGGCTTCTGCAGCGTGACCCTGCATGACCTACAACAAGCAGCTACAACACCAGCCAAACAATGTCTGAAGAAGCACAGCCGCAGTACACTATGCGGATGAGGATGCAGCAGCTACTGTCACAGATCCTGACACAGCGTTTCTCGGTGTTTCTCAAGGAATGACGCATACAACCTATAAACTCCTACTTCCTGCAGTCTAATAACTGTATTGCAGATGGGTAATGCAGACGTTTGTAATTGCGCAAAAGTCATTATAGTAGTACAGACGCACTTGCCACAGTGCGCAGCTCCTGAAGTGTAATACGTGCCTACCTGTTGTCGGGGCCAGAGTCTTTCAGCGTTGGGGTAGGACCTGCAGCGTCCCAAGCCTCAAGCCTTCTGGCAGCTCTGGCCCCCATCACTTTCAGGATTGCCCTGATCTCCACATCAGTTGGGGAGTATGCACTGGAGTCCACACCCAACAGCAGGCTCCTCAGCTCAGGCAACATCTCGCCAGCCACAGGGCTCATCTTGATATAGCTCAGAAAGCCTGAAATGTCATGAGACCTCAGCGGCAAAGAGTCGTAACGCTGCAGTGTTTTACTGAGCCATGTGCAACATACACAACTGTAATATGCATGCATTGTAGTCAGAAAGCAGGGTTTGTCAACAAAGTGTAGCTTGATGGGGTGAGATGACACAGCACAACTACTTTGCATAAGAGCACAGTGTTGTTGAGGCTCAGAATGTGACAAGCAACTTGACGTGCAGTTTCCCACATACCCCAACAGTGATCACATCAGGCGTGTAGAAGAGCGATGTGACAAGGCAACCTTGGGCCAATGATGAACCATGCAAGTAACCTAGGCATGTGTTGTGTATAGATGTGACCTATGATGACAGCATGCAACACCCTTGGAGACTATTTGTTGCAATTGGGCACACACTCAAGCGTGCTGTACCGACAAGAAGATGCTACCCCAAGGTGGCTGTGTAGAGCAAGTGATAATTGTCCAGTGTGTGCGTGGCTCAAAGTACAGCAATGTGGTCCTTACTGTGTGATGATGCCAGAGGCCTGGACTGAGATGTTATTGCCTGTTTGGCTTCCTTGGCTGGCACAGCATCCTTTGCTTGTCAGCCTGCTTGCCAGCGCAGCAAGATGGAGGCTGGCAGACTGTCCATTGTAGTCAATGGGCTCAAGCAACCTTTGCTTGCCAGCTGGCTTGCCAGTATGGCCGCTGCACCAAGACACAAGCACTTTTACGAGTCGTAAGATCTCTTGAGCATTGCATCAGAATTTGTAGTGTGCTGAAGCAAAGGGCACCTTTTGATTGCCACACAAGTCACAATGGTATAAACAAAGTGGCCTTTGCAGTGCATCCTGGCCTTACATTTGCAGAGGCAAGCTAAGAGCTGTGTGTCAGGATATGTATCGCTTGTGCAACTGCTTCTGATCAGCCACTTGTAAAGTATCAGCAAGCAAGTCTGCACACATACAAAAGGGCAGTGTCTACTTACAGGCTGCTGCGGTGGGACTTAGAGCACCAGCCTGGGTCTTGATGTCATGACCATCAGACTTTGAACTTGAGAGTCGCAGCGTCACCACTCGTCTGGCAGATTTTCCAAGCTCCTTGCTCCCCTGCAGAGCGCTTAGTATGTCAGAAAAGCATCAGCCATCAAGGCGCAAATGTCAGCGTTTGCAAGTAAACTGCAGCGCCTAACAGAATTATTGTCATTTTGAAAGGCAAAGAGTGCTGTGACTAAATGGCAGATCCTTTGGATAGCACCTCAGGTGAAGTGCTTACAACACATAAGCTTGTTGACAGATGATGCCAAGATGCCTGATAGCACATCCAAGATGAGTGCAGATAAGTTGAAAGTACAAGTTTATTCACCTGACTCAGGGCGGGGGTGAAAAACTTGGGTTGCCCCCTGGCCTGCCCAGAGGAGATGCTGTCCTCGTTGCTCTCTTCACCAGCTGAAGCACAATCCTCACTTTCCTCAGCAGCCTGTGAGCTGGTGTAGGAGCTGCCTCCATCATTGGAGCTAGCTTGAGCAGAGCCATCTGCACTGACAGACTCCTCTGCATCACTCAATCCCGCCTCCAAGCTGATGCTGTGCTCACTCGTATCCTCATCAAAGCTGCTGCTCAACTCGTCTGACCTGAGGTCCTCCTCATCAGAACTTGTGCTCCGAGAATTCAGAGAGGCTGTCTCCAAGCTGTCACTTTCCTCAACAGAGATGATGTTTTCCTCATCAGAGGACGTGCTGCCATCATCATCATCATCCTCTGAAGCCTCCCACTCATCAAACTCATCTTCCTCCTCATACTCACCCTCGTCATCTTCATCTGAGGTGAACTTCAAGTCTGCAAGTTCATACACACAAAATGAGGTATCACTGTATGCCAATTGCAATCCACCAATCTATTGTATACAAGACTTGATGGAGAAGAACAGCTCAATGACCATGGAAGCCAATCATCTTGCTTGTTGTGCACTCTGCCATCTGTACCTGAAAGCACCTGTGGGAAATAGTTAAGTGGGCCACAAGACGCAAAACCAGCTTAAAGTACTGAAGCAGGGTATGGCAACGTCCTGCCATGTCGGCAAAAAGCAACCAAATGGCAGGCCAAACAGTTCCTAGCCTGAACCTGATCAATGCACAAAAAAAAGCAAACCGGAATGGACCAGAGGAGTACATGGTTGCAGGGTGAAAGGTTGTTGCCTCCACACAAAACACATCACAGCAGCAACACAAGAATTGCATTGCAGTATTACAAACTGTGAAGTGAATGGTCAGAGTGTGGCTCACCGTTGGGTTCAAGAGCAAAAGGGTCACTGGAGCCAGCCTCTACTCTGAAGGGCCCAAGCTGCAACTTTGAGTAATCCCTGGGGGGTTTGGTACCATGCGAGGATTTTGCAGTCACGTTCCCACCACCACCATGCTGTTGAGCGCTCAAAGGAGATGGACTCCTCTCAGAACTGCTGGAGCTCAGCAGATCATGCCTGGGAGTCATGACCCCTTCTTGCTCCACACCCTGCATTGTGTGCATGATCAATTGGCTGATCAGGCCATATACCCTTGCAAGATGCAGATGTATACTGGCATCATGTGCAAGCCTAGCTGTAAAATCCCTGACTGACTGACTGACTGACTAGCGATTAGACAAGTTGACATCTTGAAGAATAGCAGGGGCCTGCCCTGCTCGCAGCAGACTAATAAATGAAGATATACAATTGCTTCACATGCATGGCTCAGGCAGGAGCCCAAAGTGACCATGTCTTGATGAGTGCACAATTACCTGGACCATTGATGCTTGTTGCTGAGGCTTGTTGACCTCCAGCTCCTTGGCCACTACTTGCTGCAGCTGCTGCTTGCCCTTGTGGTCCTGAGCACACAAGTGCATCTAAGCTGAACATACATACAGATTTATGCAGTGTACTTGCAAGATGTAGCATGCCAGCTGAAGGCTAGCAGTGTAGCAGATCAAAAGCAAGGAATCATGTAATGCACGCATTGCCGGCGCTACCTTCAGCATCCCGGTAAGGTCCTCAAGTTGCTGCTTGTGAAAGTTGAGCGGAGGTGTGGCAGAACCACCCAAAGTTGGGGCGTCGCTCCCTTCTCTCTCGCTCAAACATCTGCGTAAGTGCAGGTGCAGAATATGCCAAGCTGGTGTTGACAGACAGTCTTAACTCAGTGCATGCAGAGCACTTCAAACGCCATACCTCTTCTTTCCTGAGCTTTTGGGACCAGGAAGAAGCCAGGACTTCAGCAAGCCTTTGACTTGCAGGATTATTGGCATTTCAACCTTGCCACGGACCAGGAAAGAAAAGTTCTCCTTCAGGTGCGCTGCCTCGGCTACCTGCGCTGAAACTCTAAGCCGCTGCATCAGATTGACCAGCCTGGGTACAAAACTTTTCGGGGGCTCCTGGCATCCTGGTTTGAAGTGACACGAAGCCCAGTCTCCCAGAATCCTAAGCTTGGCACTATCGTTCGATATCCTTATGAGTTGAGCATCACCAAGCAGGGACAGCTGCAACAGCGCTTGAGATTGGTCTGACGCGTTCGTGATTCCTGAAATGGACTTCCAGAATTGCTCATAGTCGGTGACAACAAAGCTGCCACGGTCTACAGATACTGTGTCTCTCAACGATGCTGTAACGCGTGTCCAGCCCAATGCCAACTGTAAAGCCGGCTGCATTGCAGTGGCTGCTGAGCGCTATGGCAGCACCGTTGGTGCCGTTTCGAGCAGGTGTTGAATAGCAGGCTGACGATCCCCTGTATAGGTGCTGCCAGCCAAAATTGCAGAATCGGAAATGCCTACGACACACTCCACTGCCATTCTAGCATCTTTTTGTCTCACGATACACAGACTACCCGCTCGCATACAGTCAATGTCAACTTATCAATGGCTTTTGTCAGGGCGGTTTGACTGCAAATCAAACTGAGCTCAGGGCTGAAGTCCTGCTGAAAAGCCCCAATGTTTGACTCAGCTGCTCCTTTCAATCCAGGTGTAAATAGATGGTCATGCCTGCCGAGCAAGCCTCGTACACCCAGGCGTGTTGAGAAAACCTCATGTTGAAAAGTATCAACAGCGTCATCCTTGCTCGTCTGCGTGATTTGTTGTGTCCGACGTGGTCTGCTTCGACCACCATGCTTTGCTGAGAGCTGGCTACCGTCCTGTCCGCCAACATAACCGGCACTGATGAACGTGGTATGCAACAACGACAAGGTGAATGTTTGCTTCGCGCTGGGATTGACTCCAGAGAAATGCCTTTCAGTATCATCCCCAACCTGATCAACCTGCTTGTTGCAGCTTCCCGCCGTCTTACTGATGAAGATAGTCGGCGAACTTCCAGTGCCAGAACAAGCGCAATTTCGGCTTGTTTGCAGCAGCTGGCGCAATGCATGCCCTGCTGCTGCGCTTACACATCGTCTGACTATCGCTCACAGACCTGGGTGGGAAATACATGCAGCAGCTGTGAGGCGCTATTGCCCTAACATCCAGATAGTGGTGCATCTCGAAGGGTGCAATAATGTGGCCCAACTTTTACAGCATCCTCATTGCGATGTGGTGAGCTGCTTTCCACAGGGCACTACTGCCTTTCCTCGGTGGGCTCTGCAGCCTGGGATTTTCCAGCAGGACACATATACTAGGGCCCTGCAGCAGGCTCAGCAGCTGGCAAAAATTTTGGAAAATGCAGATGCTACAAGAGTAGGGTGCCTGGAGCTGCATCTGAAACTCAGATCAAACTCTGTCATCAGAGGAGATTTGAATGCTGAGCTGCAGCGTCTGAAGCCAGTCATTGTGCAAGTGCGGGAGCAAGAGCAGCTATTACTTTCAGCTGAAAACTTGTTCCCTATCACGTCTCCCATGTTGAACTTGAGGGTGCTGGCATTTTGCTTACCACGCAAGCCCAACAGTGTAAGCTGTTTTCAAAATGCCGTACGTGGTGCACCCAACCTAGAGTGCTTGCAGATATATGCAAACTCAGCCATTACAGCAGAGCGAATTGTAACGTTTCTGCAGTTTCTGCCTGATTTGGCAAGGTTGGTTTCATTGCGGGTAGCTACTGCAAGACACCACGTCTGTTTACCTGCTGATTGTTTGAAGCACATCACTGAGTTAGAACTTGATAGCAATGTACTCTTCAATGGACGCCCAAATAGTCTACGCAGGCTGGTATTGAAAGACCTGAATATAGAGAATCAGGGGTATACTGCAATGTTGTTAGCAATTGCTGACTGTGAGCCTCCTTTCAGCATTGAGCTGTCCAAGTTTTCTGTCCCGTTGTTGCCTTCCTTGCCTGTGCAGCTATATCAACTATCATTGCTTCAAAAACTCGAGGTAGGAATTTTGAACTCTTTTGAGGATGCCTGTGCCTTGCACTCGGTTCTAGGACGGCTTACAAGCCTCAGGGCTCTATACATTGCCGACTGTCTTACTAGTCACATCATGGGGTTGCTAGTGGGCAAGGTCTTTCCTCATGTGCACACCTTTGGGATTTCATTCACTTGCCATGAACATGATGAGTACAAAGGGTGGGATGACAAATCTGGAAACATAATCATCAATTCTACACAGAAGCTGATACCGCTGATTCAAGCCTTCCCCAATATACAGCGCCTGCAAGTGTCTTGCCATGATACAGAAGACAGGGTCGTGATTTTGGACTCATTTTGGATCAGTAGGGTGCTTTTTCCCCAACTCTCTGTTGTGATCTTTTGTTGTCCGTATATCACCTTGGAGCTGATAAATATGACTGACGACTCAAGCATTCACAGGGTCTTCAGAGACTACCGTAGGTCGTAAGTCTGGGCCTTGACAGTCACATGTTTTTAAATCTTGGCAATGCAGTCTGCCAGTAATATAGTACCGAGAGTTAAGTCTGTGCCAAGGCCTAGTGCAATGTAGCAGGGCTGAGGTGAAAAGCACAGGACTGGCGCAACGTACGAATTAGCTGTTCCACACTGTGACATTGATGTGGAAGCAACTGCACATTTAAACCCAGCCACACTTTCTTGTGCATCATTGATGTGCTAAGCACTAGTACTAACATGCATGCGGTGCCTGTGTTGACAGCAGCTGAGCTTCACACCAACATTGTAATGGTCTTTCGTTGCTTATGACAACGAAGCGCGGCTGAACGCTGTCTGATCCATGCTGAAACTGTCTGACTGTTTTGGAGTCTAGTCGCCTTTTCAGCCCATGCTGAAACTATCTGCAGTGGACCACTTCAGTTAGGTCTGATCATGTCTGTGCGATATCAGACAGGTCTGATCGTGTCTGTGCGATATCAGACAGGTCTGATCGTGTCTGTGCATGATCAGACAGGTCTTATTGTGTCAGATCTTTTACATCAGATAGGATCTGACTGAGGCTGATACTCTCACTACATCTTGTCTGAAACAGGCAAGTCTAGACTGACAGCGGGCTGCTGCACCGGCTACCCTACACCTAAGGTTGTCTAAACTGCATCTGCCCCTAGTCTGCAAGTCTGCACTGACCTAAATGCTGTACATGTAAACATGCACTCTGCCTACACCTGATGATACACACTACAAGCAAAGGTGCACACACACTACAAAGGAAGTTACATACACACTACAAGAAAAGGTACAAAAGGTAAGTGCTGTCAGACACATATGCATATGCATGCATGCAAATGACACAAAAGCTGCAAACAGCAGGAAGCATCAAGCCTGTAGCACAAGACACCTAGCTCACAACACAAACATCACAGCAAACAGCATAGCCAAACATGTCGGACATGCTTGCCAAATGCATGATATATGCTGAACCGCTTCATCAAGCCCTAGCAAACTTCTGGTCTTCAGGGATGGTGCTGAGGAAACCCTCACACTCCTGGAGACCTGAATGTTGCATACAGACTGGCCCGTCTCAGTCCTTTCACAAGAAGAGCAAGTTGGTGCACTGTTGGCAGCACTGTAAGCTCGGCTGATCACTTCATCAATGACAGTCCCTTTCACATACAGTGTGTACAGCTGTGTGTACAGGTGTGATGCACCTGGTCCCTTCAACAGCCAGCTACATGTAAAGGCTGCATATGCAACAATGCTGGCATGCAAACAAAATGCTTAATAAACAAAAATTCACAAAGTTGAGCTATTAGTTGGCCACAAAGATATCTACAGCAGGCAGTTGACGCTTGGTTGAAGCAAGTGTGCACCCCAAGACTGCAACTCAGAAGCTGAAAGAGCTGCTGCACCAGTCAAGCATCTTATGCGCAACATTGGCTGTGCTTAAGCGCCTGTGTGCAGTCATGCATGTGAAGAAGAAGGGTCATTTTAGGTTGCTGTATACGCTGCTGCATACCTTCCAAAGCTGTGGCAAAATGTAAGGCTACTTTGCAGCTGTGGCAGACACCACAAAGCTGCTATGGTGCAGGTTATGTGCAGATTCCACCAACAGTAAAAGCTGAAGGAGTCACTTATATGGTGCTCATTGGAGAAAGCTTGCATTGCAGAGCGCCTGCTGCTCCGCCTGAAGCACTGCTGCCCTCTGCAGGAGTCACAGACTGCTTGGCCTGCAACCCGTCCTGTATGTACACCCACGCTTTGCAGTGAAGATAGATGCAAGTCAGTGTGAATGCGTCAAGTTGCAAACCACAGAAACGGTGATTACTACTGCAAGGCTGTTCATCAGGGGAAGGTGCTGCTCTTCATCATGCATATGAACGTATGCATGCACACACTGCTAGTTGCATAGCATGCTTTAGTGTAATACGCTAGCATCGAACTGCAAGTATTTGGTGCTATATATGTACCTTGTGATGTACATGTTAGCAAACAAGTGTCAAAATGTTGTAAGACCACAAGTTGAACAAGTGGACACACTGCATATGCCAAACATACTATTTCATCCTACAGTGACATGTATCATGAACAAGCACCCATGCATTCTTTTAAGAAGATTTGGCTTTACCTTGACATGGCTGCTTCTGGTGTGGTGCCATCCCCAAAGCTTTCTCATCATCCTGGTATCTCTGGTCAACCTGCAGCAGCAGCACAAATGAGCGCACTGAAGCGGTAACTTCAGCTGCAGCATGTTGTGCCTTGATCAAATTGTCCTGACTGACAAAGCACCGCCTCCTATCGACACGGTAGCTTTGATATGCTGCTTGCAGGCAACAATGCTTCTGCTGATCTGGTGAGTTGCTGCATTGAAACACGTTGTGAGGAGGCTGCAGCAACAGTGACAAAATTGTACAATCAAGGTGACTCTACATGCATGTTTCAAAACTTGTAGGCACTGCCGCTAGCTCAGGACACCAGGCGTTTCATGTCTCCTAGAAATGTGATACATACATATTGTTCTTAGACAATAAATGACAAGACGCAATAGAGCAGGTGAACATGAAAATTTGAGATTAACACTGATGAGGCTTGCCCAGCGTTTCCAACTATCTGCACATGCAGAGATAGACACACACAAGCCAACAGGGAAGGCACGCATGGGTTTCAGCTAGGCTGAGTTCACTACGTAGCTACGCATACGTACAGTAAAATAATGCTGCATGTTGAGTGGGTCCTCACCTGTCCTGATGCAGTGCCAATTTCTTGTCTTTGAGGGCAGGTTCGCTGCTGGAGGACTCCTGCTATCTGGAATTGAGAGCATCAGGAATTAGCCTTTACCAGCTCTGACCCCATAATTATACACAAGGGATGCGGGGGAATCTGTGTGAGCGGCGTGACCGGCACGAGGTCCAGGCAAGATGGTAAGATTTGGCAGAGCACTCACGGTCGAAAGACTGCTCTCCATCATCAGACACGTCCCCGCGTAGTCCATTGATAGGTATGGTTGATCATAGTCTTATAAATGGGTGCGCCCACAGCCAGGGCTTCGTGAGAGCGGCAGTACGCGAACGCTTCAGCACAAAGCATGCACCGAACCTGACAAGCAGATAAACGGGGGGGTTTAAGTGCAGAAAAGAATGCACTCACAAGTCCATCAGCCATATAATTTGTTTGTGGCGTCTGACCTCAGTGACCGCGGAGCGCTGTTAGCACACACATTGAGTGTGCACAGTGCATAATTTGTCCCATACCCTGTCACGTCCGGTAGACACCTACTGTCTCTCTTATACTCACGTGAGGCAAGGTTGCTTCATCTGTCTGCAAATTGATTCTGCTCAGGACTCCTTACGGGCATTAAATTGTTCTGTTTTGGAGCCTGGCCGAAAAGGTTTGCTTTCAGCTTTGTATTGCATTAGTGTTGTCTTGTCGGTGTCCAGACGACCATTAATTTGGAGCTGAATTGTGAGCCGACAAACAACTTGTCTCTGCATTGCTTGTGCTTCTGTCCCCAAACATCCCTCCCCCAAATCAATCACGATATTGCCGCCAAAAGCAACATTGCTTCTTGCAGCATCTCAGTCGTCACCTCAACATCTTGAGCGCTTCATCTCTTCTCTCAGCATGTTTATTGCAATTGAGCAATGCGCTGCATTTTAGCCAGACTTCAGCCTGCAGGGTCATGAATCAGCCCAGTTCAGCCCATGCTGAAACTGTCCCATCAGGACCACTTCAGATAGCATTTCAGATAGGTCTGCTCATGTCTAATTGTGCATTATCAGACAGGTATGGTTGTGTCCCATTGTGCAATGATTGCGTCTCATTTTTTACATCAGTTAGGATCTGACTGAAATGGTAGTCTTGTCAGATCTGTCTAGACCTTGTCTGAAACAAGCAACATCTGCAGCTGGCTGAAAGCTAGCTAGGTGCTGCTTTGGCTACCCTACACCTAAGGTTGTCTCAACTGCATATGCAGACTAGAGTCTTGCTGCCAAGCAATCAAAGGCAGCAAGCCCATAGGATGCCTAGCGCATAACACCAAACACCATAGCAGGAATCATAGCCTGCATATATATAAAACATGGCTGCCAAGGACCTCTAATGCATAACCAATACCGCATGCTGTCATCACCATTAGGGGCGAAGTGCTGGAGGTTGTTTCCCAATTCAAGTATCTAGGAAGCATGTTCACCTCTGATGGCATGCTGGACACAGAGATTGCTCACAGGGTTGCTAGTGCAAGTGGTGCCTTTGCCAGGCTCCATCAAGCTAAAATCTGGTCATCAAAAGCCTTGTCCTTGTCCACCAAGCTTCAGTTCCTTCAGACCATTGTCATGACAGTGTTGTTGTATAGTGGTGAAACTTGGTCCTTACTTGACAAGCATCTCCACCAGCTGTCTGTTTTCCACATGCGATGTTTAAGGCGGATTTGTGGCATCTCACTGTTGGACCACATCACAAACTCTCTCATCTTGAAGCGGTGTGAAACTTTTCCTGTTGAATCTCAGCTTAGAAGCAAGAGGCTTAGGTGGTTTGGTCATATCTTTGGATGGCTGACAGCAGATTGCCCAAATTACTCATGCATGGACAGTTAGTAGGCCAAAACTGTCGTGGCAGACCTAGGACTGTTTGGAATGATGTTGTTTTGTTTGACATTCACAAGTTAAAGTTAAACCGCTACACCCGTGATGCTCTGAACAAGCCTGTCTGGAGGGAATTGACTTGCGTCGCACGTACCTGATGCCTGCTGGCTAAGTACACGTTTTAATTATTATTAATATTAATACCGCTTGATCATGACCCGGCTACAGCAAGCTCCTGATCTTCAGGGATGGTGCCCCTTCACACAAATGGCAGCCATTCCCCGCTGCATACCTCATCGACGCTTAGATTTCTGTCCACTAGAGTTGTCAGCCTGTGCAACCCAGAAGCTTTTGGGTGCTTGGTGGGCAGGATTGTAAGCCTAGCATCAGCATACAAACACCTCTGCATTGTGGGTACAATGTGTACAGACGTGTGGCAGAATGTGAGATGTGTCTGGATGTTTTCATAAATGTCAACAGCGGTCTACATATCAGTCACCTCTCCGTGCAGAACACAGCTGGCATTTGACATTAGCGCTGCAGAAGTAGCAAGCAACCCCAGCTACATGCACAGAGACGGGCAATTGGCTGTACCTTGTTTCAGGGTCCTGTATGTCCATGGTCTCACTGATCAGGGTCATCTGAGTCATTCATCTCAGTCTGCTGCATAAATCCCTTCTTTCCTGCACGCTGTTCCCTTCCCTGGTTGGCTTGCCTGTACCCGCCTGCCAGCTTTGCCAGCCTGCAGCCTGGGCTGAAGAGCTGATGCGGAAGGAGCCTTGGAGCATCTGCCCCCTGCAATTATCAGAATATACTTAGACTTTGCAGCCAGTGAAGGCACTCATTGGGCTGCTGCATATTCTGCAGTAAATGCAGAGCAGCAACATCTACTTCACAAAGTCCAAATGGCAATGCTAAAGAGTTCCCAGCAGTTATGCATACTAGCAGTCAGCAGCTGATTCTGTGATTGCACTTGTAGTGCACAATGACACTTCAGCAGTACATCACTACACCTGCAATTCAGCAACATGCAAACAGCAGTCAACTACATAGCTGTCCGCGGAGTATAGCTGATACTTGGCCAAAGAGGTGTTTACAGCAAGCAGATGGTATTGGGCTGAAGGAGGTCTGCAACTGAGATTATTGAGCTATTGAGGTATCATACGAGCATAACAACATTAAGATAAGGTGAGGTGGCAGGGTGAGCGGCCTGTGAAATGGCACATGATTTGCTGAATGGAGTGAGTACTGATGTGGGTAATCCCTTATAAGCATTGTATGAACATAGGCAAAGGCAGAGACAAGTTGTCTGTCCGGCACGCAATACATCCCCAAATGAATGGCCGTCAGAACACCGGACAGAACAACACTAATGCAATGCAGAGCTGAAAGCAAATCTTTTCGGCTAGGCTCCAAAACAGAACAACTCAATGCCCGTAGGAGTCCTGGCTGAATCAATTTGCAGACAGATGAAACACCCTGGATTCATGTGGGATTATCTGACCCGTGCATGTCCATTTCCTGCGACTGAGGATGGGAGAAACCTGCCGTGTGCACCGATGGCCTGTGCTGAGAGTGGCCGTCATGCATTGCCGTTGTCTGATGCTCCCCAACTCAGTTTTTGAAGTTTCAAACAGCAAAGCCGACCTTGACACCTTCACAGACCCCACAATCCCTGACTTACGTCTGTGGCCTGGCACAAAACATCCCGTATCCTGAGCCATCAGCATCGCCTACAAGCTTTGCAAGCAATGACTAATACTCAGCAAAACCCTCTGCAGCTGTCAACACATTGCAGCTGCATATGTTCAAACTCGGATGGCCTGCTGCAGATCATGAGCTTATCAGCAGACATCTGCTTTTGCTCGCATGTGTTGCAAACACTGTGGCACTCAACAGAATGCAGAAAGTTTGGTTAACAGTTGGAGACAGACCTCTGGTGTGAGCAGTGTCAAAGTTGAGAGGGAGTCTTGGACCTTGCCCAATCTGATCTTGAATACCTGTGCACCTTCTGATGTCGTGCTTTACTGTTCTCGCTTTGCAAACAAAGTGAATCGTTGACTCTCAATGTTATAATGTTCATGCCTTTTGTGCTGCTCTGGTCCTGGTGAGGTGGATTCTTAGGCCACCTTTTCAGCAACCCATTGCGCCTGTCTCTTTCAAGGCTGATGTCTTCTTGCAGGTGCTCCTTTGCTAGCTCTTTGCATTCCTGCTATGGCTTTTCCTGCTGCACGACAAGCCTGATTTTGGTCACGACAAGTCTGATTTTGGTCAAATCCTGTTTGACTGCTGCATCCATTCTCGCACAGCTTGTCCATCATCCTTTTAAGCATGTTCTGTTGGCAACGATATGGCCCACTTTTCATGTGTCTGTACCAGCACAACTGGTACAATACACTGCACAGGTGTCACTCACCACATGTAGTGTCCACAGCTGCAGGAGAGGGCAGCCCAGGCATTGTCAAGATTAACTTAGCAGCGTGTGCTGGATCACAAGCCATGAGGAGGCGCCAGGCAAACAAGCAATGTCAATGCAATTCCACTGCAGCATTTTTAATGCAATGCAATGAAGCGCATACTAAGGATGGCACAAGCAGACAACTCGCAGTCATGTGACAGCATCAGCTCAGCATCAGTGTCAACAACAGTGCAAAGTATTTGCAGGTGTCCACACAACTGTGGGTATACCAACGGGTAAAGAGACACTCTGGTGAAGCTGCATGTAGCTATGGGAAGACCAGCGCAGGCTGCTGTACAGGCACTCACTGTCCAGTCATCAAAAGTCGAATGCACAGGCTCAGCATAATTTGTCTGCTGCTGCAAAACATCCCTCATAAGAGACTTGCTGACACTCACTGCTTGGGTAATGGGTGAACAAGTCAAACAGGCACGCAGGTGCACCTGTGACTATACTTGATCATATTGTAAAAATAAAGTGGTGTTGGTTTTGCAATGGGGTCGCTTTTTATGCTATGGAGACGCACTGTCTGTCTAGCATGCCTTTTTGGCCAGTCATGCTGCCAGAGAAGCATAATTGAATGTGGTGGACAAACTTTGTATTGTGTGCGCTGCAGCACATGTCAGCTAACTTTTGTAACAAAATGGCCGCAGATCAACATCTTGTCATGATTGTTGGTATAAACTGTTGAGGTTGCCTTTCAGTTTCATAACTGCAAAGATTGAGTATGTTGGCTTAGGCATGCCTGCTGAATCCAGAAAGCAACGCTTATTTACAGCATTGGTATGCACCGCAATTCATAATTGCAGATCATGGTGGTCCATCAGGGACAGAAGTACACATGTCATGTAGGCACTGTAGTGCATTGATCTGATGTGGCCGTTGCAGCTTCTCACTGATGATCATGAAATCCTGCCTTTTTGCAGCTCTAAAGGCATTTTGCACTTGTGAATACCTCTTGGTACCTTATGGCAGCTTTAATACATTTACATGGCTATAGCCTGCAGACTGATATATTGAAGGCTACAGCGCTTGGCTAAGCTGGCACCACATGAGAGCATGCAGTGTCAGCGGCAATGTTGTTGCGAGCTTCAGCCACGCGGGGAATTGAGTAGAGCATGGAATGGTGCACCACACGTGTGGCAAGCAGCTTCTTAAACCCAAAGGATTAGGGTTTCTCGTTCAGCAAATCCTTTAGGGCTTTTTGCAGAGCGACCTCAATCTTGCATAGGTCAAGCAGAGCTACTTGGCAATGGCCCGCGCGAGGCACCGCCTTTGCCGACAAAGTGACCTCGGACACTGCGCAGGTGCTTTGTCTACTATCTCCCAACCATTCGATGCTCAGGTGGGTCCTTTTGTTTCCTCGTGTGCGTGGATGGTCGGCACTGGATGTAAGTGCTGTAGCCTCAAGACTGTTGTCTTTCACCCGGACTCGATGCTGGGCGTTGCGATCGACATTACAACTGCTCCAGTCAACTGTCGTGTGCAGGCATCGGGTCAGTAATCACAGAAACACCTGACTTCCTTACCAGTCTGCTGTGGACCCTGCCACAATGGGGATTTCTAAGATCAAGATGTTGGGCACCTTCGGCGTTACTGCTGCTGCCGTGGGTGGCCTTGTGTACCAATATCGAAATTCCAGTGGACCAGTAAGCTCTTCTGCGACGCTAGACCTCTGTGCCTACTGTCTCTGTCACGTGCGACTGCAAAACATTCAGCTGGCTATTGCCGCCAAGGCTCGCGCCTGCCAGTCAGACCTTGTTGTTTCACTTTACTGCTTGTCCGTTGACTACGCTAGGCTCTTAGGACGTTTTTATGTTGCAGCCCGCCGAACTGGAGTCTTCCAATGAGCTACAGCAGCGAGTGTTGGAGCTCCTGGAGGACGTTCAGAGACTTCAGGTGGGCTTTCTGGCTACTTATGTACAGCTAAGTACACGTAATTACTTGGCCATTTGCTGATTGACAATATTTGAGCCCCACTAGGTGACAGAAACAACACACTAGTAGGCCTCATAGGGGTACACAAGACAGACACATACCTAGCTCATCGTGAGCAAAAACTTGTCAACAGTGTCTTGTTATTGACTCAGGATGCAACAGAAATGGCATCCTGAGAATTTACACTGACCAATGTCATTGTCAGGATCTCCAGGTTGAAAGCGCTCTGACCAGGTCCTGCACTTGAGCTGCTGCTGCTGGGCCAGCTGCTGCTCCAACAATGGTCCTTTGCAGAGCTCTTCCAGGCTGCCTGCAACCGTATGCATTTTGACATTGACATCAATGGTGCTCAAATGATGCTGCTGACACATTCATCATGCGTGAGCTCAGCAGTGCAGACCATGAGGAGTCACGGCAAAACATTGTTACAGAAGTGTTACAAAGCACTCAACTGACGCGGACATTGTTCAGACAGGCATACGTTCACTGCCATTTCCCTCATGGCATTGTATCACAGCAAATTATTCATGCGCATGCTGACCTGCAAATTCATCTCTTCTTTCTATTTTGCTGCAGGAAGTGCATCTCAAGTGCACCCTTCAGGAGTCCACCCATATTTTGATGCCAGGTCTTTGTTTTCTGGGTAATGCAGCTTACTGACACCAACATTTGCCTGTGCAGACCTCTGAACAAACTGCCCATGACCGGGCAGCAGCTGCTGAGGTCAGCAACAGGCAGTTGGCGCAGGAGGCTCAGGAGCTGCAAGACAGCCGGGATGCTGCTGTTGCTTTGCACCAGCAACTGGAACAGGCGCTGCAACAGTCCCGTCATCTGGCCGAGGTAAGATTCTGTGCCATATGAGGTTGTACTTGTGCCCACCCATCTGTGAGGTTTCCCCTTTGGTGCAGTTCAGTACCGTTGCAACTCCTTTTCAAACATCCTAAGAGTTGAAGTCATCCTATGAGTCAATACATGTTATCAATGACCTGACCTCCATTGTGCTTTGTGGATGGGATGTTGATGTCCAACACAAGCTTCCCCCAGATCTGCAGCTGCCTCTCCAGTACAGCTTTCTCTCTTTGCTGAGTGAGCTATCTAGTCTCATTGTGTGTCAGGTGTGATGTTGCAGACAGAACTGTGCTGAGTTGCAAGATCATGCTTAAATGCTTAAAGTTTACAAGTTTCTATCAACTATCTTTGTCAATACAGTGTGAGCCTGGTCCTCACTCTGACCTTGTTGCTGCTACCAGTCCTGACCTAAATGCTGGTCACCAAGGGTATGCAGACTTGGACACCGGACTTTTCACAGACGCATTGCTGCTGTACTACAGCCAGAGCATCAAGCTAATTCGAAATGTCCACTTGCAGGCTGTCAGAGAAGAGGCCAGCTCTCGTGCTGATTCTGCTGAGAACGCGACTCAGCACATTCCACACAAGCTTGAGGAGCAGGAAAGCTCGCCTGTCAGGAAGCACAGCGTGGCCCCTCAAGCATCGCATCTGGCCATTCAGGTACAAACATTGTTTTGGCATTGTATTGAGAAGCAGTATATCGGGGTAAACATGGACTGTTGTTTTGGTGAGTTGAAGGCAAAAGACTGCCTGGACACAGTTGCAAAGGCTTGGCATGAAGTTTCTCCAGTCTGACACAGAGCACAGCAGCACATGTTACTGTTCTTGCGTACCAACACCATTACACATGATTGATGGCATGCTGACTGCCAAAACAGGGCCTCATATAGGGAGCTAATCTAGGCTTTTCTTTTACTGTAGAGAACACATGTTTAGTGGATGTGAGGACATGGTGTCCTGCAGTGTGTTGTGGTGTGAATTATTATCTGATGCAATATCAGAACCCTAGCAGGGCCTTGTGCCTTGATGGTCTGAATGCTGCTGTCTGCCTTGCTACATCAACAGAGTTGTTGCCTTGCACTTCCCAAGGTTGGAGAGACAAGACTTGTCCCTCACGTACCTAGCTCATCACAAGCTGGAAAGAATTATCATCATCATCATCATCATCATTATTATTATTATTATTGTTATGATGATTATTATAACAATAATATTCTTGTTGTTTTTATCATCATCATTATTTCCCAAAGCCCCTGTGGCCCCAATTTGGTGACAAAGTATATTTGAAAGATGATCTGTAGCTTCAGTTTTGATGGTGTGTTTGCACCCAGCCTATCAGCAGGAAACCAAAAATATCGACAATGAACAGATGAGCCCATTAAGCACGCTCACCTAGACAAACACAGTGACTATCACAGTCCATCAGTTACATTCCAGCTTTTGCTTGCTGACTCTGAACAGCTTGACATCAGCATACTAGCCGATTTCTGCACATACTGTCCGTCTGAGCAGTGTGTGATTTTGCACCCCCAGCAGCACCACTCTGGCCTACACCTTGTATGATCATAAGGATGGTGGGTGTGGCTCTGGGCTGCCGCCCTAGGAAGCTCCTGTTATGATCGCCGAAAAGCGCATCTTTCCTTTCCCTTCCCTTCCCTTCCCTTCCCTTCCCTTCCCTTCCCTTCCCTTCCCTTCCCTTCCCTTCCCTTCCCTTCCCTTCCCTTCCCTTCCTCTCCCTTCTCCCTTTTCTGTTTCTTTTCTTTTCTCTTCTTCCCCCTTTTCTTTTTTTTTCTTGATGATGGGTGTGATGACGACCCCCTGCATGTGAGGTTGACTTGGTCATTGTGCATGGTAGGGGCGGGTACGGCGGGCAGAGTTGGAGCGGGAGAAGGTGGCCCATAATGCAGCAGAGCTGCGCACAAGCTTTGCGCAGGCCCAGCTGTCTCACACCACCGTGGTCCAGCGCCTACGCCAGCAGCTGCAAAATGCTGTGGAGGCTCACAGAGATTCCCAAGGTGAGTCAACGTTCAATAGTGAATCTAGCAGTGCCTGCCGGCCAAGATGGTAAAACATCAGCTCAGAAACATGAATGAGGTGGGGATCTGAGCCAATGAAACTGCATCAGCACAAGCATTTGTTGCTGAAACGTCTGCACTGCTTCGTTTGCATGGACATTGGACCCCACCTAGTGCAGCCACCTCCTGTCAGTATCCTTGTCACCTGCATCTTCTTTTAAAACAACCGCTTTTCAGCGCTCATGACAGGAGCGTACTAAAGCGGCCGGCTGAAGCCTGCATCTTCTTTCCAGCTGCTGCAGCAACACTGAAAGCTTGCCTCATGTTTTGCAGGGTGGGTCCTGCAGGGGTCCTGCAGGGGTAGCCTGTGCGCATCACAATCATGACACTATGGCCAGGAGTGTATAGTTGCACGACCAATTCCTTCCCAAAAAAGTGCTGCTATTGTGTGGTGCAGGGCGGCTTGAAGGGCAGTTGGCTGCTGAGAAGCAAGCCCACAGTGCAGTGAGCAAGGATTTGGTGGCCGCTCAGAGGGAAATGGAGGGATTGGTGCGGCGCAACCAGGAGCTTGAGCTTGAGCTTGCCAACGCCAGCCTGGGTGAAGAGGCCCACCAGGTGCAGGTGGAGCAGCAGGAACTGAGGGCAAGCTGGGAGGCTCAGTCGGACGAGCTGAGTTGTTTCAAGGTGAGCACACCTGCTTTGTCTTGCAGCAAGATGTGTATTTCGTCTCTTCTTTCCCATCCCCTCTTCATGTTCTTGCATTCAGCTCCTGGCAGCTTTCATCCTGGACCCCCTTTATGTGCAAATTCCCCCCCGCCCCCCTCCCCCCTTCCCCATGCCTTCCCTGCAAACACACTCCCCTCTTCCCACAGTGTGTCTATGTGAGGGAGTCAGCGTCACCAATACTTTTTTTGTGGTCATGCAATTTATGCTCCAGTTGCTCACCAGACCCATTGCTTTTCAGGCGGAACTGGCAGCAAGGGATACAGACATGGCAGCCCTGCAGGAGCAGGCGAAGCAGTTGCAGTCACAGCTGCAGGCAAGTGATGGCCAGCTCCAAGATGCCAGGAGGGCTGAACAGGCCAGCCTGGAGCGCATGACAAGGGATGCCGAGCAGCATGCTGCAGACATGGCAGCTGTCAAGGTGTGCTGACACTGCTGCTCTTGTCCTCAGCCTTGTGTTTGACAGCCGTCTTGTTTGCTCTTTGCAACAAAGTCACGTTCAAGGGCATTCAGCCATGAGCTCAGTACAATTCCAGCCACCTATGTCAGATCAAGGAATCAAGGATTTTCACCTGCATTGATTCATATCCAAGGTATGTTTATCTGTGTGATGCAGTCAGCACAATGACATACAGGCTGCTGCGCATGATCTGATAGTGCAAAAGCCATCAGAGCTTTTATCAGAGCTTCTCTTCTGTCTTGTTAGCCCGGCCAAGTGGCATCATTAGCTATTGTGGCAGATGGAGAAGCCCAATGGCTGCAATGCTGTGCAGGCTCAGGTGGAAAGGATGGGCAGGGACGCCAGTGATGCTGCACAGCTGCAGCAGCAGGTGCAGCAGCAGCTGCAGAGCAAGGAGAGGCTGCTGGGTGAGACAACTGACGCCAACAAGCAGGCTCAGGTATGCCTCACTTTCTTAGCTTGTGCCTGAACATGCAGTGCATCAGGCATGGGCATCAGCCTTTTCTGCATTTAGCATCATATGCATTGTCATCTCAGTTCACAAGCTGACAAGCTTGGCCTATGGCTGCAGTCTGTCATTGACAATGCAGGATGGAACTGCTCATCTCCTTGTGTACCTGGTTAGTGTTGCTGAGCTTGATTTGCAAATGTGTTCCGTGACTGATGATGGACCCTTTGCAAAGCTGGCTTATGAGTGTCAACTTGCACTGCAGGAGGCGTTGGGTACACAGGCAGCAGAGAAGCAGCAGGCAATTGGCCGCCTGCAGGAGCAGGTTGACCGCCTGCAGGACCAGGTGGCACGGGCTCAAAATGCTCCCAACCTTGCACAGGTACACACTAGGTTGCATATCTCTCTATATATATCAGGCTGTCTCTAGCAGCTGAAGGTACTTGTTTCCAGCATGCGCATACATTGTTTGGACATTCCTGCACCCTGCATTCTGTATCTGCATCATCCAGTGTACAAAGTGTCCACAGTCGACCGATATTGAGATCAATTCTCAGCTGCAGTGCAACAGAAGTAGCCAAGAAAACATTTCTTGTACTGCATAAGAGTTGTGCTGTTGACACAGGAGGAGGCTGCAGCAAGACTGCAGAGGGAGGTTGGTGTGCTACAGCAGCAGCAGAGCTCTGAGCACAAACTGATGGTGGAGGCCCAGAGCATCCTTACCACCACACAGGTATTCTGCTTCACAACTGTTTTCAGGTTTGTGTTTATGTTGGCCTTCTGTTGCTTGCATTGCCTCTGCATGATTTCCTGCTTCAACTGTCACACAACAAGAAGTGTGGTATGCTCATGTCCAGCTCGCTTGTGCTCAATTTTCTTGTGCTCAAGCCAAGCCAATGTTGACTTGGATATGCTGCTGTACTCACGCAGCTCATGACATAGTGACTCCGCATAGGGGCTTGCTGAGGCTACAGTTCTGAGCTTCTCTGTGACTGCAAACTGTTGATGGTGATGGGTGGTGATGCGTGCAGGAGGAGAGCCAGCAGCTTCTTCAGAGGGCTGAGCTTGCTGAGGGCCAGGTCCGCTACCTGCAGGACCACAACCTAAGCCTGTCTACCAAAGTGGCAGACACCCAGCAGCAGCTGCCAGCGCTGCAGTCTCAGCTTCAGGTGAGATCTCTAGAGGTTGGCCCTGGACCTGCATGCTCTTTCACATCCTCTACAATTTTGGTCCACATGAATCAGTCAGCATGCCTTGACCAGGCAGGTTGCAGGCTGACTTGTCATTGGGTGATCTGGCAACAGTACCTCACTCACTGAAGCATAGACCTGTGTGTTACTCTGCAGGAGGCTGCTGAGGGCAAGCAGTTTGCAACAGCAACTGCAGAGCGGCTGGGCGGGCAGGTGGAGACCCTGCAGGGGGAAGTAGCAGAGCTGCAGCGCCAGCTGGAGCAGCAGTCCAGTCAGATGAGTAGTCAGGCAGCTGACTCAGCAGAGCTGGCCAACACCCAGCTCAAGCTGCGAGACTCCCAGGTCTGCTGCTGTCTTTGCTTGGTTGGGCAGTCATGCAGACTTGCAGAATGTGAGGACTAGTGTGTGAAAGTGCAAGAGTGCAAAGGTATCATACAGATGGTCTTCATGTCAGTCAGCAGAATGTCAGCAACATCTGAGCAGTCCCAGCAAAAGCTTGATGCAGTTCGTAGCCTGACAAGTGCTGTTCATCAATGCTTTCTGTTGGCATAAATGGATGAGGGCCTGCAACCTGACGTTCAGCAATCAACGGTGCGTTTGTGTGCAATGCTCAGGTGGCCTGCAAGGCCCTGGAGGAGGCCCAGGGCAGGGCTGAGGGGCTTCGCCAACAGCTGCAGGTGAGAGCACATCACAGCACATGCCACATAGTCCTGTGTCTTTGTTGGTATCTGACCTCATATTGCTTTTGGGCTTGAGCTTTCATGCTATCTGATTATGCAGGCAGCATGTGAAGTTGTCATCATGCTGATTGCCTTGTGCTTGACTGACTGTTTTGCTGGATGGTGCAGGCAGCTGTTGCAGCTCAGCACTTGGCGGAGAACAACCTGGTGGAGACCACCAAGAAGCTGGCAGCATCTGACAAGATGCTGAAGGTACACTCCTGACTGAGCATGTGATATGTTGCCTGCTTGACAGACTTTGGACCTCAGCAACAGCGTCAGCGAATGAGACCAGCAACCTGCTTAGCAATGCTGTGTTCAATGTGGCAACATCTCAGTGACATGCAGCACACTAATCAACAGAAGTTGCATAAGCATGCTACCCCTTATTAGCATATGATCACCTCATATGTTTACACGTTTTTTTGTGACATGCAGCTGATTGGCAAGAAGAGGGAGAATGGCAGCAGCCGCAAGTCTGAGCTGAAGAAGCAGAGGTCACACTTGGAGGGGCGGGTGGGGGGCCTGGAAGAGCAGCTGGAGGCTGCATTCACTCAACTCAAGGTTGGTTGCATTCACTATCCACTGCGTCAGCTCCTTGCAGTGCACAGTCACAGTGTGTGCGCGCGCTGTCAGCTTGATTGCTGTCAGTATCAAGAATAAGGTGCAATGCTTCTGCATCAGTCAGCATGTGGTCTTCACTGCACAGCAAGGTTGAGTATGCTAGCAACAGCTGTCACCAAATTTGCGCATTGTGGCCTAATGAGGCGCTCTAGGTGCAACGGTGTTCAACGATGGTCATCGCTAGCTGTCAGTATCATCTTCACACTACTCGCAGCTTGTCAAGCAATACAAGAGTGCGTCAGGCTCAACATTTGGTGCTCCATGTTATCAGGTCTGATTTGTAATTGTATGTTTGTCTGAAATTCAAGGCTGGTTTGCAGGAGGAGATTGCCCAGGGTTGCTACCTGACCAAGCATGTGGAACTGCTCAAGACTCAGCTAGTGAGCGCTGGGCTTGAGCCAGCTTCTGTTGAGCAGGCTGATGATGACTATGTGAGTTCTCACATTTTGCACTGGCTTTGGTGCTTTCTATGCGGTGCCTTTGCAGTTTTCAGTTGTTCTGTGAAGCAGCAGGTCATGCAGCCTGTATGACTCATGCAGCTTCCGTCTGTCAGTGTTTTGTAAGTGTGATGCTTGACCATTTCATAGTGGAAATTGCTTGGCGCTTGATACCACAGAGCCTTAGTACTTGCTATTGATCATGTTGGGACAGCCTTGTGTGCAGGAAACCGTATGCATCTGCTTGACATAAGAACCCTATCTATTTTAACATTGTTTCTCTAACTCCTTTGAATTCTGGTTTGTTTCTGGGCACATGCAAAATTTGCATTGCAAATGACACCGCACAATGTGCATGTTGCAGGAAACTCTGTCGCTGTCAGACCTGGACTTGACTGTACGCCATGGAGGGCAGGAAGATGAGGAGGCCACAACTCCTCAGTCTTGGGGATCCCAGGGTGGATCCCCCCACATTGGTGCAGCCTGGGGCAACTTAGATGCAGGGGCTTCCTGCTCCAGCGATGTTGCAGAAAGCCTCCAGATGCACAATGAAGATGCATCTGGAATGGAGGACGCTGCAAGCAGTCCAGATGCAGGGGGCAGTGTGTATGCGTCAAGCACTGCAGATGCTTCGGAAGGTGGTGGTGGAGGGTTCAACATGAAGGAAGATGGCTGGGAAAAGGTACAGAGGAAGATACGGAAAGGAAAGGCATCCTGGGATGGGCTGAGGCAGGGATCTAGGGGCAACGCCAGGCGTTCTGGCACTAGAGAAGAGTCTAGGCTGGGCAATCCCGCCAATGTCTAGGAGGTCCCTTAGAACAAGTGATGTGTGGACAATAGAAAACATAATGCAATGATGGTGAATTGCCTACTTTGCTTCATTGTTGGAAGGTGTTTTGGCTATGCAATGAGAACATGAGCTTTGTGAGCATTAGCTCAAGCAATTGGTAAACAGTCATGCACATTCGTAATGTTGCATGTGTATGGACATCGACAAGCCTGGCGATCATGTCAGCCACGTGTCAACTAAGTATTGTTGACTGATATAAGCTTTGTCAGAAGAATACATGCAATGGCCTTTGGTCGACAAGAGCCTGAGCGTCTGCATGATGCATGCTGGCCGCATGCCACTCCACGATGCATTTGTACTGTTCAGGCAGGCACAGGCACATTTCACAAAGACATGCTGCTGTGTCACAGCATTTGGCTGTGTACCTGCTGACAGTCACTAAATTGCCAAGCAGGCCTTTTAGGGGGGCGCTTTTATAAATGATAACAGGAAGAGCAGAACTGATGTCAAATTTGCAGTAATGGCTCCGATTGTATAAGCCACGAGGCCCTAAAAAGATTCAATGTCTTCTTGGCATGCCTTCTCAATCAGTCATTGCAAAGTCCTGAGCTTTCCACATGGCAGCGTTATTACCAACTTGTTCAAACCATTCTTCACTTCGCTTCGACACACACTCTGAGGGCTTCTCACTCTGCTGATATAGGTATAATGAACTTCGGCTCTCCTTTGGATTCTGTTGCCTGCTGCTTGATGCTCGTGGCCGGCAGACCTATCAGCCAGCGATTTCTTTTTTCAGCTTTCAGCTACAGCTCAGCCAGACGCGACCTGTAAATAAATTTTGCACTGACACTGACTCACAATGCATTGCACACGTCCCCGAGCCCCTCGCGATCGCACTTCAGAGTTTATTTTAAACCATTCTTCAATCTAAGCTCATATGTACGGAGTGCTGGCATGCCGACTCCTGGAGTCTAGGTTAATAAGCCATCAAGTGGCCTGATGTAAATAACTAAGTGGTGACCAAGAAAAGGATTGCGCTAGCAACTGAGCAACACGCTCCATGCACCCTATCATAGACTTGCCATTTTGCAGAGCTGAATTATTCACCAATTTAGGGTCAAACCTTGTAGTCCTGTAGCTTGTTTAACTTACTCGTGTTTAATTGCTTATAAGCTGCAGTTTCCATGTAGCCTGCAATTTTGATACTAGGACCTGCCTTGCTCTCATGAACTGGCAACACCTGCCGTGAAAACGCTGACGAGCTGTCGCAACCTGTAGGGAAAGCAGCTAGAGCAACAGGTTCACAGCTCCACCTGGCTCTCCTGATCACAGTGAATGAAAAACCCAAATGCATGAGGGATAGCAGTTTGGAGCAGCAGCCCTAGTCAGAATCTACTGAGCTTGTTTCCTCCTCAGACTCAGCTTCTCGAAGCCAGGCTATGAAGGCAGCAGCTTTCTTGAGATACTTCCGCTCGTCTTCTTCTGCCATTTGCTTCTCATCAGCCCAAACCAGCACTGCATCTTCCTCTATGATGTCATCATCGTATAATAGCTTCACCACCTGTAGTGAATAGAACCACCAATGCATCAGCCGTGCGAGAAGAGCAACAGGCCAGACAGAAGCTGGCCGGTATGAAGCTCTGCAATCAGTCCATCAAGCAATCCATCAAACAGTCCATGCTCACATATGTGCACGAGCAGCCAGGGTCAAACGCCCAATTGCACAATGCTTCACTCCCTTGACAAAACAAACATTTTGCAATAACAATACAGTCATATACTTTGAGACAATGTCATCATCACAACAGGTACATTGCCTGCAGGAGACACTGGTTTCATTCTTGACAAGTTGAATTTGTTTGCCATCAGCACAAGGTGTGCAAATGATGATGCATGGCACTCAGCATCTGTGGAATCTGCTTGATCAGATGCGGTGTGCAAGACATGCCCTGGTGGTTGCAGCATCTCACCTGCTGGAAGACAGCCTCAAAACAGTGACCATGTGCAGTGTGGTCTCTGTCCTCTTCACAGTACTCCTCTAGAGTCAATAGCAACTCCACCTGCCGGGGATCATGAACTTGTTACAGATGATGCTCAACTAGCAGGACCATCACAGATACAGCTTAGTGCTAGGTACAACTGAGCTGCAATTATGCATGATGTTGGCTCGTAAGCCATGTATGAGGCTACTGACTTGGCTGTCACTCCACAACTGAACATTGGACAATCAAGACATGGGAAGCCTGACGCTATGTCTGACACAGCGAGTTGTGGGACTCTGATCTGAGCCCTTTTGCCTTCTTTAACATCTTTGACAACATACAAACAAGCAGATGCGCAATGCACGTGTGCAGCTGTTGCACGTGCCTGTTCATCCTGCGACTTGAGGAAGCGCTGCAACAAAGGTGCCCACTCTTTTAGCTTGCTGCTGAGGCGCTGTAACAACTCCCCTCGCCCGGCCTGCAAAGTCACAAGGTCTCTTCAAGCAGTCATCCTGACACTTGTATGCTGTGTGGGTTATGCTATGTGTCAGTCTCAAATGTCACTGAGATGCTGATGCAGCACTTGCTGAAGGCATTGCTTCTGTAAATGGCATCTGCTGCCCTTGTCAAGGATGATGAGGTTTGTATCTGCATGCATACTAGCTTGTGCGAGCCAGTAGCAACTGATGTGCATCAAGCTGCTGCGTGTTCCTGAACAAGCGCAGTCAGAGCATGGCCAACTGACGATTAACATGATGATACCCTGCGAAACATGGACATTGGATCTATGCCCCTTGCAGTGGAGCAACTCTTCTGTGGCAACATAACTAATTATACTATTATTATTATTATTATTATAATAATAATAATAATTATTATTATTGTTATTGTTGTTATTATTATTGTTATTATAATTATTATACTATATTGTTTTCTTATTTATCTTATTATCAACATGCCACGCTGACATGTTACTGCGGCGGCGCAGTGGACTGTACCTGAGATTGAATGTCTGGCACAGTTGACTGGTACAGACTCTGGTACTCTGATTTGCACACAGCAGGGGGTGGCAAACAAAGGTCGAGTATGCTGGCAAACACGTGCCGTGCACAGTCTGCAAATGTGCGGTCCTCAGCAATCTTCAAGCCATTCAGCTCTATGACAGCCAAGTCCTGATCGTACCCCATCTTTACGCAGCGCAAGAAGGTTTCTGACACCTCCTTCTTGAACAGAGCCTGCATGCGCAGAGACAAGTCACAGCGTCAGAGTACATTCAAACAGCAGACTTAGCAGTAGGTTCAATTTGTCATCAGCTGCAGCAATATGCTGGAGAGCTGCTCACCAGATAAATGCCAGTGATGTGTGATACATGCCAACAACAATAAGCATTGGTACTGTTGGCAATGCGCTATGTGTGCAACAACTCAACAGACATATCAGAGGCTCCGGACAGAGACCTAAATGTACAACAGGCTACACAGTGATATCGAGATTCTGTGGCGCATGACGTACTGCCCTTCCAGGAGCAAATGGCATGCAAAGCTGTACCTCTGTATCTTGAACCACAGGTTCCATGTGGTCTTGCTGTACATCAGCAATGCTGCCTTCATCAGAGTCAGAGTCCCAGGTGTACTGTGGGGGATTGGGTGGCAAGGATATGCTATGTAGACGCTGCTCCTGCAAGTCTGCAGGTGAGGGCCAAGCAAAGCCGGCACCTCCTGTCCCAACCACATCCTCATCAAACTCTACCGCCACTGCAACAGAGCACAACACCATTGACTTGTGGACCCTATGTGTCCAGATTGACATGGTGGGTTGCAGCTTGTGTAGCAGAACCATAGCACCAGTAGCAAAGCTGCCTGTCACAGCTGTGCTGATAGTCACACTTCACCATCAACAAAGTTCTGCACAAAGCAAGGCATGCAATACAATCTGCAGGCCTGACAGGCTGTTTAGTGAGCTTCAGGCGAATCCATCGCCTGTAGCCGAAACGTACAGCTTGGACTGACACCAAAGCTGTTTAAGTAAGCGCAACAAGAAGTACTGCAAACAAAGTAGAGAGCGCTGGTGGTAGGTCTAACCTTCTGGAGCCTTGCCTTGAGCCAGGGCCTTAGCAGCCTCTTTGGCAATGCCCTTGGGGCCGGGGACCCCACCTCTCTGGCCACGCTGCTGGCTTGAGATAGGGCTGGCACTACTTGGGGATGCTGCTATTTGACCTGCAAGGCCAGTGACAACTGACATGAGACCTTCTGAGTGAGTGAGTGAGTGAGTGAGTGAGTGAGTGTGCTATCGTCAACAAGGACATGAGCTGTAAAAGAACCCAAGGCTGGCAGGAGGTGCCATTGCTAAAGCAATGACAGTGCAGATGCAATTGCTCATTCAGCAGCCATGTCTGCATGCACACCCTCAAGTGAGATAGGTTCAAGCTGTCACACAGCTGACCCTTTGCAGCAGCTGTATCCATGTACATGTGCAACATATAGACGCAAAAAGTGATGAGCTGGAGCAAAGTGAGCTTGTGCTTGCAGACACACCTGCTGCTGAATACTCTACATCTTCGTCGACCATGCTGGACTGATTGTTCTGACTTTGGCAAAGACTGATACGCGTGTGTGCAGGCACCTGATGACCAGCCCCAATGACTGCCTACAACCACATTGGGATTGGCTTGTTCATGGTCCAGATAGGATAGTGAACACCCAAACATGACAGCTTCCAATGCAAGCTGCCTACATGACAGCATCAGATGACCTCACTAATGCAGAATACCAACAGACGCATGCATGTCTGCAACCGAAGCAGCTGGACACAAGGAATGGTATGTTATGTGCCAGGCCTGATGAGACAATTTAGCGCCTTTCAATCCCAAAACGTCTACCTTAATTGAGAAACATCATCCCAACAGTGGAAATCTAAACTCAGAAACATCTGGGGACAGTAAAAACATGTTTCTACATTGTGGAGATGTGTTAGGAGGGAGACCTGGAAGGAGATGACAGATCCTGGGTGCACAATGGCATCATGCATGATGACTGCCCCCTCACACACCATGGCCGAAGTCAACTGCGCTCCGTCACCCACTCTGACATTGTCTTGGATGTAGCAGCCATCCATCCTCACTCCCCTACCGATGTGACAGTTACGGCCGATTACTGAGCAAGTCACCTATAGCAGCATGCATACTGTGTCAACATTTACTATGCTAAATGCAAGGTTGTGTACAACAAGACAAATGCGCTGCAAGCAGCATGTACGAGCCATATGCAGCCAACACTTGCAAGAACAACGCCTTTCAGACAAGTTTCACACAACTTTTGACTGCTGCATCAACTGTGGAATTCTGTGCTGTCAGTGGGACACATCACATCAGCTGCCAAATATGTGGAGCAGCTGCCAATTGCAACTGCTGGCAGATTGCTTGTCCTGATCCAGCCATGCAAAGCAGTAGACCTTACCTGCGTGCCCTCATCCAGACTGGATCCGGTGCCGACAGCACTATCTCTGCCCACAACTGCAGTGCGAGCCACCTTGACATGTTGTTCCCTGCATGACATCTCTGCTCTTTACAGCAAAAACAGACAACTGGATGACATTGGGCTCCAGCTGCAGCCAGCACTTTAGTCATCACGCATCCAACACTTGTCTCCCCTAGGATCAGGTGCATTACAGTCCTGAGCAGCTCCCTAGATGATGTCCTGTTTCAGTCAGAGTAGCAAAAATAAAGGGTGTTGATGTGGTCAAAAATCAAGCTCAAGAAGATCAACGCAGCCTTTGCTACAGTGGCCAGAGCCATGAACATAGAGCTCATTGAACTCTAAGCACGGGAGATGCACATAAATAGAGCTCTTTGGACATTAAACACAGAGATGAACATCGTGCTCATAATATTGTGAGCAGCAGAGGCAAGCGATGACAGGTCGCCCAAATGAAGTAGGTTGGTGCTGCTGGAAAGCACCTGTAGCTGTTCTGTCGCTTGAAGCTGTATGTGGATACAGGGTCTGCACCGTGGAGGGAGCCACTGTCCACAAGAAAAGGAAATGACCACCGCTGCAACACTGCCCTCGAAATTGCATCGTAAGAGCGCAGGTTGCGCACTTGGCATGCAAAACCGCTTTCAACCTCATGCACATGCATTGTGTTGCCAAGCTCCTCCTCACTCAGCACTCCAGATATGAAGTCATGCTCAATGTTCTGCATGCACAAACACACTTACATTCATACAGACTGATGTCGAGCACAACAGGTGGCACCTCAACAGCAACTGTCAAGTATGGCTGCAGCAATCCCTCTTGCATTTGCATCAAGCTGTGTATCCTGTGACAAGATCTGACTGCATCCAATGGCAGCTCACCTGATAGTCAAAATTGTCTGAAAACAGCATGAGGACATCTGGTGCACAGATATATATGCGCGTGTCCAGCAGGTCAGTCCTCAAGGAGATCATGTCCCGCTCTGAGAAGTTCTGTGCATCCAGTGTCAAGTGCTTCTTTTGCTTGCTGACGTCAAGGTCTTCAAGTCTGCAGACGATTTTCACACCTCAACATGACACAATGTCCGCTTTGAGTAGAGCAGGGCTGAAATGCTCAAGAAAATGAGCAGTCAACCTCACAATTCTGACACAACAGCTGCACCATTGCTGCTACTGAAGGCATGACAATACATTACTTTCTCACACTTATAGTCTGAAGATGCAGAAGGTATGCATGCAATTGGGATGTGCGCCTTGTGATGGGCTGGGGATATGTACCTAAGTAGACGACTAGATAAAGGGTCCAACGCTACAAGGATTTCAGACTCTCCAGCCCAGCATTTGTGCTTGACATTGCAGGAGCTCTGCATTACCTGCATATCAAGACCAGTCAGTGCTGATGCAAGATGACATAAGCTGCTCGTGCTACTGAGGCTCATGTCGAGTTGTGCATGTCGGCCAAAGTAATGATGCTATGCTTACCATTGTCATGATTGCATGTCGGTCCTCAGCTCGCCTCTTCTTGTGTGCAGAAATGATGCTTTTGAGGTCCAGGTTTGAAATCACATCACCGCCCATGAGCACAAAATCGCTCTTGATCAAGTCTTTCTGATCCATCAGGCGCAGAGCTTCTCCAGCAGATACGCAAGATGTGGAGATGACTATATGTAGCTTCATTGCTTTCTGCTGAGACCATTTGGGACTTGCCAGATGTGCCTTGACCTGCTCAGAGTGCGCACAGCACACAACAAACACCTGCCACACCAGGCAAGTTGAGCACAACCTCCAATAGCAGTGTACTGACTTCAAAGGCTGTCAAAGTTAAATTGTGATGCTGACCAACCTCTTCAACTCCAGAAGCAGCCAGCCATTCAAGGGTATAGTCCATCATAGGCACGTTGACCAATGGCAGAAGCATCTTGGGCTTTTCCAGTGTGACTGGTGCAAAGCTCTGCACACACACCAGGGTTGGGTTCCTTGCAGAAGGCCAGATACAATGGCATCTGCTTGCTGAACAAGTTCAAAACTGTCTGCTGACAGATGCGATGTAATGAACAGAGAGGCATTAGCCAGGCACCTGAGCCACTGAGGCTGCATACCTGCGCAAAACTGTCAGCAAGCAGTATTGCTGACAGCACGCTCTTGGTTTCTGAGCCAGGCATGTCTGCTAGAGGTGCCATTTTGTGTAATGTATTGCTACAAGTAAATACGGCAAACTTTGCTGGCCAACGTACTGGAAGATGCCTTGAGCTGTTGCTTTGCAGCCTGTACACTCAAAGCAAGGGCAGTACGCTTTGAATGGCAACCTAGTACCAATTTGAGTGAAGCCTGTCTTCTGCCTATACGAGGCAGAGACACGTTGAAATGGTTCAACCGCGTCGCACCACTGGAGATGATCACTGGCAGGATGGCATCTCTCCTGAGGGCTGAACCGGCCTCAAATTAATGCGTAGAAACTTGGCAAGGCTTGCATGGAAAATGCAGATGCAGCCAAGCTGGTATGAGTGACGGTAAGCTGTGTAGCAGGCCTGGTCTGTATTGCAGTCAGGAGACGTCAGTGCCTCAGTCGGCAGACAACCCTGCTGTAGCTGCTACGATATCAGCTTCTGCAAGCAAAGCATCAGTACTTGCCAACGAAGCGGTGCTATCGGAAAGCACCTTCAAGCCGCAACTGTGATGCATGCGCCAGAGTAGACGTCGCTGAGACACACAGACAGATTTTCGCAAACTTCTTCCGTGGGTGCGTTCGCCTCATTGCTGATCAGACTGCTCATCAGACTGCTGATACTGATACGAGATGGCGCATCGTTGCTGAGCTTTCTGGGTGAAAGCAGCCATGAGTGGTGGGATTGGAGAGTCTCAGGGGCAGATGCTTTCTCCCAGAAAATGGAACCACGCATCCTCAGCTCTAAAACACAGACCTGTAACACCCGTTGACAAAGCTGCGCAATTTGTGCCCCTGCTTGATTGGCAAGAAGACAGGCAACCTCCTCGAGAACTAGATGCCCCATATCATAAATCAAAGCTCACTTCAGTACAGCAGGCCACTACCGTTGATCTACGCAACTTGAGCGCTGCTGCCGCAACTTCCGACGCATCTATCTCGTCTAGCGATGAGGAGTTTGATCCTAGCAGGAAACCCCGGCGACGCCTCGCAGGTAGTCCCCAACTCCAGGGATAGCCACTGCAAATCAACTATGTCCCACTTCTATTATGAGCCTATAACCCAAGTCTGACGCGGCCCCAAAACAAACCAAGCACCTGAGAGATGCATCTTGACAACGGATAATAGGTTCTGGTGCAGGTGGTAAGCAGTCCCAAACCAAACGGGAACCAAGCCCTGACACTGTGCACAAAACAGCAGCAGCTGCTTTGCCAGTGTTGTTCAGACCTAGGCAGCGTGCAGCGGCAGGTCCCAATGGTACACACAAAGTGTCTGGCAGCTTGCAGCCAGGACACTATCAAGCAAATGTCAACGCCTTTGCTCAGCAAGTACGAGAGCAAAGGCTCAAGCTGAAGCAGGCTGCAGTAAAGGCTGAAACTGAACTTGACAGGCTAACAGGCTTGCTGCAGCGTGAGCAGGCCTTGCAGGTGCTGGACCCTGTCTCTTGCTGCTTTATACTGTATAAACTCACTACCAAAGGCCAATTACATGCAATCTGCACCATTGTTTTAGATGCGTGCAAATTATGCAGCCCGGAAGCATCAGAGACCAACAGCAAGTTTGGCTCATGGATGCACAACATTCTGCAATTCTTTGTGATACCACTGGAGCTTCCAAGTGGAATCTCAATATGCCACTGGGCTGTGGCCAGGCGACAATCAGTCATAGCTCATGCAACAGCTGAGATATTCTGCACCTTGCAGATCTGCTCACTATCATGTGTAATCTTCTGCGCAGGCCAGTGTGAACAAAGGCTCGATCAGATTGGCAGACAACGGGGCTCGCCTTGCTGGCAGGTTGGCACAGCTGCACGGTGACATCTCCCGCCAGCAAGAGCTGGTTCAAATGTTTGCTGAGCAAAAGGCACTTGACACTGTGGCAAAAGAGCAGCATCAAGCCAGCGCTTCATCACATGGGAATGAGCCATCATCACCACAGGGCCAAAAGACGCTCCTGCCCTCCCAACCGAGCTTAGTACTGGCACATCATGCTCAGCAAGCCGATCAAGTTAGATCCAGCAGGCAGGATCAGTCTGATGCTAGGCAAAGCGCTCCACAAGCTGAAAGCAAAGCTGACCAAAGGCAAGACACAAAAGGGCGCCATAGGCCAGATAGTGGCAGGCAGTCCAGGCGTGATGCACAGCCTAGAGACCTCGACATGAAAGGCAGGCACAATGCACGCCAAGGCCACGGTGACCCCAATCATAGCCCTAGAAAAGGCAGCCAGATTCATGAGCAAGACCCTCGGTACATTGCCCTAGTCTGTGCACAAGTGCACTCACAGGGCTTGCAATGATGCATGTATCAGCTTTGTCAATGCTGCGTACTGTCAGTCACAAAGCTTCTACTTTGCAGCTTTGTGGCACAGCTTGATTTGGCAGGAGAACTTACTGTCTGCTCACGCTGCCAACTGCCCTGTGAGTGTGCATTTCCTTCAAGTATGCACCAAGGCTGTTGTTCAAGACACAGCCTATTCACATGCGGTGCCTCAGTCGGGAGCACTCAGACTTTCAGCAATTGCAGGCCTGCAAAGCGTCAGCGGCAGCAGGGCAGTAGCCGCTCATTGCAGAGTCAGCGGCAAGCCTGGATGCACAAGCTCACATCTGATGCAGCTCAAGAGGTACTACTTCATATGCAGCTGCCTGTTGCGCAACTTTGCGGTGCTTGCTGCACTCAATGACCCCTTGTCAGCGTCTTGGAACTAAAGCATTGTGCAAGCCAAGTCTGATTGCTAGTGAACCCAGCATCAGGCTGCAAGTCGGCATGTCATGTTACACTCTGACGGTCTGCCTGCTCTTTCAGCAGCACTGCATGACAGATCGCAGCAGAAAACTGTGAGGCAGCAGTGCCTGATGCCTTGTAGACGGTAATGTGTTTATTTCCCACATGAGTACATTGCTCAGTCACACCTCAATCACTGCAAAAAGCAGCGAGAGCATTGTCAAGTCTGGTGTTGCAGGCTGCAAGGCTGGAATCAGAGGCATGGGCTGCAGAATACCAGCCCAGCTGGACCTACCAAGACAATCAGGGCTTATCCCAGGGGCCCTTTCAACTGGCAGAGCTCAAGGCAATGACAGCACAGTGAGACTCAACCTCTGCGTGATGAGTGATCTGAATGGTGCTTCACTTTTTTTGGCAGGGTTTCTGGGTATCTGTGGCCGCCCTGGACATGCGCTCAGCACAGAATGAGATCTGATGTACTGTCATAGCACTATACAAGGCGAGCAGCTGTCACAAGCTGCAAATTCAAGCAGTGACCTGCAGACCTGCACTCAATATGCTCGCTCAGGGTGATTTGCAAATACATTCTGCACCTCATGGGATCATTTAGGGGATCCAAGTGAGTTTCTCTGCATGATGGCCTGCTGCATCCTGTGGCATGCTGAGTGCATAAACATGCCATGACTCTAAGCAGATATTGTCAAGGTCACTGGCATACTTTAGCATTGCTCATCATCATGATTTGGATGCAGGGGGAGCCTGCAGGGCAGCACAATGGTGCACGATGAAGAGGCAGAGATCTCAATTCGTTTGGATACTCTAATTGCCAACAGCCAACGGAGCCGCTCCGCCATTGGGCACCTGGGCAGCCCAGAGGCCTTGCCCAATGCTGCTGGGGATGCTGCTGAAGGACTGCATGACTCACACCAGGCTGCTGACGCAGGTATGCTTCTACTTTTTCTGCTCTCCTTGCCACGATCCTCCTGCTGTAGCAAGTATTCTGTATGGCCATGTTCAATCCATATACATTTGTGTCAGTGTTTGATGTCACGAGTGCGTCACTCAAGCATATCTCAGGCTTGTTTTTTGGGTTTGGGTTTTGCTTGCTATGTCATTTACTGTTTGTTACTGGTGCAATGAGGGCATTTGCAGTATAGCACACTAATTACAGTGTTGTCAGGTGACATCATAGTGTCATGGTGAAAATACTGCTCACATTGTGCAACCCGCTGCGTCTGCAGGTTTGACTGTGCGCATACCGGAAGCACCACCTGTGTTTGATGACGTACTAAACTCAGACACAGCAGAGCAGTCTGGGGAGCCTATTGACACCCCTGTTGTGCCCGTCTGGTCACCCCAATACTCCCCCAGTAGATTGGCCAGCCTGATTCCTGAGAATCACCTCCCTGTAAGCAACCATCGCTCACATGCTGATGTCCATGATCAATCTGATGTTCAAAATCATCACCCACAGGGCTCAGCAAACACAGATGGGCACCAAGAGCCTGCAGTGCAGCATGCTTCTCCCTCTGAACATTGGCGCCTCCTGGGTGGTCATGCTGAACACTACTTGCAACATGCTGATGCATCAGGTAGATCTGCAAGCCAGCAGCAGCAGGCTGCCGGACCAGCACCATCAGGCATGCTTGGTTCTCTGGCGCCCAGGCATCCACTGCCTGCCCCACCCCTGCCGTCTTCTGGGCCTGAGCATGGCTCGCATGCTGTGGCAAAGCAACACTCTGGCGTGCTCCCAAGTCATCCAGTAGCTTACGCTGGCTCTGCTTTGCCAGCAGCTGCCCAGGGCCTGCAAGGCTATCAGCAGCACAATCAGTCCCAACCTGGTCAGTATCCTGCCATGCATGGCCCGCTAGTTGCAGCTGGGCCGCCAGGGCATGAAGCCCCTTTGGGTTCTGCAAATGCTCCTGGTTCATTCCAGTCTGAGCAGCAGTCAAATGTGTCAGTGTACAAGCAGCCTTTGGCACAGTATGATGCTCATGACAACAGGCCTGAAGGTCCTGTAGGCTCCCAGCCTGATGCCTATAATGGTCACTCAGAGCAGAATTCTGGGGCTGTGTATGACCCTTACATCCCAGAGGCCTTTCGTAGCAATCCAAGCCATTCCAATGGCATGCAACGCGTGGGCAGCATGCAACAGCTTGTGCCACCACAAGCTGACTCCATGCACAAGCCATACCAGCCAGATTTTGACCGTCAGGCTGGCGTCGCACCAATTGGAATTGATCAGCAGGACCCGACACATTCTCCTGCTGGGCATCACTCTCAGCACACTGCCAACCATGCTATGCATGACTACATGGTCCCCATAAAAACAGAGCCTGGAGTCTCAGCGTCGTCTTTTGGCCATCATGGTGGCATCAAAGCTGAAGGCCACACTCATGGTCAGAGTGCTGCCCTTAACCTGCCTGCCTCTCAGATGCCCAGTGGTGCACAGCTGTCAACAATACTGTCTCCAGAGCTGTCTGCTGCTTTGGCTGCTGGTGTGCTGGGACAAAGTATTGCACACAGTGGGCAGAGGCCTCTGCAGCACCAAGTAGGGTACCAGCAAATGCCACAGAGGTCTGAGCATGCTTTTCCGGGTGCTGCTGTTGCGGCCTTGCCACCAGAGCTCTCAGCAGCCCTTGCTTCTGGCCAGCTTAGCATGCACTTGGGCGCTGATTCTGCCCCTCAGCCCAGATGTGAAGCTGCCTTTTACTCACACCAAGCACACCCTGCACAGAGTCAGAGCCTTGCGCAGCAGCAGAATCAAGACCCTGAGCTGCACAGGCGCCTTTATGCCCACCCTCAGTTCAGTCAGGTTCCTGCAGCGCCTATGCACCACAGCGTGCAACCTGATACTGCAAGGCCGGGTCTGTCACAAGTGGCAATGCACCGCCCCAGTTTGCACCTCGGCGCTGCTCTTCCTCACTCTGGGCTGCCGGCAGAGCTGTACGCCACTCACCAGCCGTCCCCTCGGCCTCTTGAACCCTCTGCAGTCTCAAGGCCAGAGCCACAACTTGTGGACGTGCCAGGGCATCACCAACCACAGTCTGATGTCAGTCAACCTGCTTACTACTCCCAACAGCAGGCTCAACATCATGTACACTTGAGCCAGGGTGATGCGCCACATGTGCATGGCCAACAAATGCACTCACAGGAGCAAAGATGGTTGCATGGCAGCCAGCAACGCCCATATGACACTCACATGCCAGGTTCAGGTCTGACTCATCAGCTACAAATGCAGCCTGCTCATCTACAGCATGTCTCAGATGATACGCCGATGCCACAAGCTGAACGTGCCAGGCATGACCACCCTCAGCAGATGCAACAGCCAGGCCTCAGGCCAATGGTATGGGCAGATGACAGGCCAGTGGCAGACCCTGAATACAGGCCATCTCATCACATGGCAGGACTGTCTGAAGGTACACAAGTGCCTCAAAATGTGTCATTAAATGCTTGCATTGTTTTCAGGGCAGTATGGTGTGTCATCTCCTGTGTATGCATTCATGCTAAATGAAGTAGAAATGGCAAGCTCTCCAGTGCCTGTGAAAGCTGCCAAGGAACATGCTGAAGGCCCATTTGCACTGTCTGATTGAGTGTGGTGTACAACCTGAAAGCTGATATTAAACATATTTGCAGGTCCGCCAGACCATGTTTATTACGAGCAAGGCTATGGGCCTGGTCAGGAGCAACAAGAGGGTGCAGGTCCCCAAGAGGACAGTAGAGGTGGATATGAGCCCCCTCTTACGGCAGAGGAGGCTGAATGGGAGTGGCAGCGCCAGCTAGCAGAGCAGCAGGATTCTCAGGAAGAAGATGCCTGGTACGTCTGCTGCCAAGTGTCCCACCATGCCGTCATAACACGTCAAACTTGTGCGGGTCATGTACAACGCAGAATGTATGCAGAAAACGTTGCTGCATGTGTGTGTCACATACAGTCTCATCTGAATGGGTTTTCTTACTATTGTTGTATTGTTGTGTGCCTTCAAACCTTGATCTTTTTTACTGTATTACTAATGCTGTTGGCAATCAGCTTGTATTACATGCACATTACCTGCACGGGCAATCTATCAGATTGTGCATTTGAACCACAGGTATGATGATGCTCATTCTGGGGAACAACCACCGGCCTATGATGGTGGGTATGGTTTGTATCCCCAGTCCCCCTTGGCACATTGGGAAGAGGAGCCCCCTGAGGGAGGTTGGCATGATGACCCATATCAGCAACCTGGCCCTGGGACACACCGGGGTGATGCTGCACCAATACATCACCAGCCAGGACGGTCACAGAGGCAGTGCATTGGTCCTGATGGGCAGCCTTGCAGGAACCGTAGGGGAGGACGCCGCCATCGTCGACCTCCTACTCACCCCTATGCTGGGTAGGCAAATGCTAGCCAGCTTGCATTCATTGCTTTGCAGCTCAAAAAAATTGCAATTCACCATTGTCAAATACAATCTTCATGCGGCTGTGTAGACGCTGCTTGTAAAGTAAGCATCACGTGTCCCCTCAGACTACACATGAATCATGTGACATGATTGACCTAGAAAGTCCAGTGCGCTCGGCTGAGATGTGTTGTGTGTGGTATGCAGTCCTGCTCGGCAAGGTCAGCCTCCTTCCAAGGGTCTGCATGCAGCAAGCAGTCAAGGCAGGCAAGGGCAGCAGCAACAGGGACAGACGCACTCGCAGCCTCAGCATCCTCGGAGAGGTCCTCGGGGCCCTGTCCAGCATTCTCCTACATGGCCTGATCATAGCTTGCTGCCGCTGCAATCCCGATCAAGCAGAGCAGATGACAGCAACAGGGGTCACATTGGCAGGCGTCCAGGGCATATGCAGCTAGACAGGCAACATTGTGCTGCTCCTAGATTGCCAAGACATAGGTCCAAAACAACTGAGCATGCTGGTGCTCAGATGCCTGGGCACCAGCGGCAGTTTGAGAGGGAAGCTGGTCCAAGTCATGCTGCACCATCTGGACGGGATCCAGTCCAGAAGAACCTTTCTTCTTCAGCCATGCTACAAGGGCCAAGAAGCAAGCAACGTGGCGGCAGGCTTCATGGCAGAAGCTCTGACAGGCAATCCAGGCCTTCGCATGAGCGTCAATCGGAGTATTTTGTGCAGGATGTTTCTTACGCTCAGCAGAGTGGCTATCCTACATGAGCAGGCGTTTTTGACATTGTAAATCGACATTTATTGCTATAATTTGTGACTGATGGGAGGCTAGTCTTTTGCTCATTGTGTGCTGCGCATAACAGCTTTGATCTTTTGCAGTGGCAGCTTGACTATTATGATGAAGTGATAAATATTGCCCTGCATGTAGACTTCAAGAACCAGGTTATTTGAATAGTGTGATTTTATAAGCTGCTGACAACTCCAAAATTATACATGTATGGCAGGACATTTTGTTACCAGTTGCCTTGGTGACTCGACCACAAAAGAACACCTCATGCATTCTCACGAGACTCACTTCTTTCAATAGCCTCATGTGAGCAACAGGTTGCATGTCTGTAACTGCTGAGGATCGATCATCGTCGAAACGTAACGAGTCATGGATTTCCAAACGCACTCTTTTGTGCTTGGCCACACCCGGTGGCCATTGCATTCCCGTGTCGTCAAGGTCTGGTTCCATCCAGTGGAGTTGTCGCTCTACGAAAGTCACTCCACTCTATGTGAGCGATGCCTCGAGATACCGGCCCGTTTAAGATCAGAGAACAGGTTCTCGTGGCGTATACCGACAAGCACTACGAAGCCAAGGTAGCTACATTGTCTGCTTGAAATACCTATGTTACGCTGCCGCTGTAGGCAGCGACCGAAAACCGCTCAGCTTGTGACTTCCTTGTGCTCAGGTGACAAAGGCGGAGAAGCGGGGCGATTTATGGTGGTATCACATACACTACCCGGCAAGGCTGAAGTGCTTTTGAGTGTCCTGTTGTAGACGCCCTGAGATCACAGGTCGTTCAATAACTGCACTATATACAACAGCTGATGTTGTTTGCAGGGGTGGAATAAGAAGTTTGCCGAATGGGTTGAAGCTCCAGTATGTCACAGCTGTGTTCTGTCGCTAGAGAATATGCATACATGAAAGGCATGATCATGAGCAGCATGCATTTGGCATGGTGCTCATGCAGCACCATTGCAGAAACAATGTCAGGTCTTGCAGGGCCTTGTGAAGTTTGACCCCAGATTGGTCAATGTCAAAGAATCATTTGTAGCACCAGAAATCAGTGCAGATGTGGATCAGGCCTCTGAAGACATAAAGCATCATGAAGGCTCTGTACCGCCTTCACAAAGCGGGCAGTCTCAGCATCGGCCACCAGCTCGACAAAAGCAGCACGAGGCAGAGAAGCGCCCAAAGAAACGGGCAAAGAAGTCAGAAGATGCCCATCACGCAAGCTGGGATTCTGATCAGTCATCTCAAGTAACTCGCTTCCTGTGCAATCAATTTCAACCTCTCTTGCTGAAAGAAGGTGCATAAGCGGCATGTCTGTGTGAGCAGATCTGTGCAGCCAACCACTTTCCAAAAGTGGTGTTGCAGATGGAATTTGAGCTGCCGCTGCGTCTGAAGCAGATCTTACTTGGTGAGTATGAGAGCATCTTCAGGAAGGACCAGCTGCCAGCTTTGCCACAGAAACCATGTGTAGCTGACATTCTATCACAATATGTGGATCAGAGCAACAGCGAGGGCCTTGACTTTGAGCAAGAGGTGAAGATAGCTGCTTGCTCTAGTCCCGCTTTTGACATGTGCTGTTTGTGAAAGATTGTTCTGAACATCAATCTGCTGTACTGCTCCTCCACTGCTCAGAATGGTATATGTTGTATTGTTGTGTGATATTGTTGGATTACTACCAGAATGGCAAGTGTTACATTGTGTGGCACATTGTATGCTGCATTATAACATATGAATCTAAGTTGACTGCTTTGAGATCACTGCAGGTGGCAGATGGGCTGCAAATGTATTTTGACAAGTCTCTACAGCACGTTCTACTGTACCAGGAGGAGCAAGACTTGAGCAACCAAATTGTGAGCTCCTGCAACTGTTTCTGTTGGGTTTGCTCCTACCATCTGTTCTTACCATAGATTTTGATGCAGCTCTCTGCATACTGAGATGCATACTGTCCAAGGTTGCCTGTTGCCACCTAGCTGCATTGAGCGTTCATTGGATGCAAGCCTGATATGTTTTGAACTGCAGAGCTTTCCAGATGGTACGTTGCCAAGCAGTCTGTATGGGGGGAGCCATTTGCTGCGTCTATTGGTCAAGCTGCCAGAGATCTTGCCTACCCAGACTCTGTCAGCCGCCAGCCAGGACAGGCTGCAAGCTGGCTTGGTGGATTTCATTGTGTTCCTTGAGGACAATGCATCACACTTTTTCCATGTAGGCATGGACGAGTAGGGTTGCTGTCACAGCCTGTCTGAGTCACAACAGAAAGGTCATAGTATGTTGATAGACCATGGTTGCAGGCCAAGTTGCACTACAGGCTGAAGCAGGCAACGACGCCTGAGATACGTCATTTGCTGTTATTATTTGAGTCCTGTTCGCAGCAAGAGCAAACTGGTACTTCGAATGACTGTACACACATGTTGGTTGTTCAGCTTTTTCATACTATGTTTGCAGTTGAGCATCGTGTGGATCAGTTTTGCTTCCGTCTACTGTTGTCAGGAATCATGCACTGGTTTGGAGTCTACAAATTTGTCAGGCTTGGCTGCTTGTTGTAGCTTACAAGCTTTAGTTATCTGGCTCTTTGCAGATGAAAGATATCTAAACGATGTCACAATAATCACTGCGCTGGCATCACGATTACTAGATGAGTACTACGACTGTCGTTGCACGGGTTGGCTGAGTAAGCGTTTTCAGGCAAACTCAGCACGGCACAGACAGGCTTCACAGCTCGGCCGTGAGTCCACGCTCTGCGCGTCAAAGCTTGCGACTGGGGACGACAGAAAGCGTTTCATGCTGGCGTTAAAAAGGGTTAGGGTTAGGGATGGCCTACTAAACAAGTTTTCAGGGCCGCTGTATATACTCATTGTAGCAATCTCTGGTTGTTCGGAGGCTCGAGCAGCAGAAGCAAACTCGATTATCGTCTTTGCAGCTGCATAAGCGCAGGACACAACGCAGGACGTGGGTGTCTGTTAACCGAGACCACCCCTTTGGCACTGGTTCCGGATTGCTTCTGTAAAGCGGCAGAATCTACATGTAGCAATCATCTCGAGGCCCTCTCAACTTCTGCTTCCCTTCCTGACTGCATGCTGACTCCATCGCGAATGTCAGTGGCAACGATCTAGTCTTGGTTGTGCACTCGCAAGCTAGTCAACCATGGCGCAACCTTCCAATAAATTCATCGGAACCATCGCGGGCGCTGCAGCATTGGGCAGCGGGATTCTAGCTTTTTGCTCGTATCACTCGACGGTACGCACTTACTGAGTTCAAGGGTCAAGTGTACGATCCAAGGGCAAGAATCGAGAAGCTGCTTTACTGTCTTTGCAGGTATCGCGCAGAGTGTCGGATCTTGAGGGGCAGCTGGCACGGCTCAAAGCCGCAGGTTCTGGTCTTGGAGAAGAAGACCAGGTGCATCATGTTGATCCAATCAAAAGCCCTGTTTAGCACTTGCTCACTCCAACTCGCAACTTTCTCTCTCAGACCGGGGCTGACAATGTAATGGTCCTAGCAGGCACTAGACAGCAACACTGCAGAGATTGCCCAGTTGCAGCAGGAGATTGCCAATCTCAACCAGGAGATCCAGCAGCAAGGCCAGCAACTGCGAGACTCTGTTGCAGACCGTGCTCGATTACAGGTAAATCACCATGTTCATAGGTTCAGTTACGTGCCCACTTCAGTTTCATGCATTGCTATCTTGTCGTCTTACAGAAATCCACAGCCTTCACGCACTTGCCAGACATCTTACAACAGCAGGTTGATTAAAGCAATACCTTCTCCTGCATCTGCTTCTCGTGACACGCCTTTTTGGTTGACTGTGCAGGTTGCAGTGACATCTTCACAGCAGACAGGCAATCAAGTACAGACTCTCCGTAATGATGTAGCAGCAAGTGAGCAAAGAGTGGCCGACACGAAGCAGAGGCTTGACAACACTCAGGTGGGTCCATCCTGATCTCATTTGCTTAATGTGCATTAGGCTCTTCTCAATGTTACAATCTTAACAGACAGCAAAAGGCACCCCAGGTGGTGATTGCCATCAAGCGCACATGTTGCCTATTCAGTAGTGGGTCTGCTGGCAAGCCGTCGCCAAAGTTCTGCTAAAGCTCTCTTCCTTTCTAGTATGTTCTCTTTAGCATCATCCTGCTTGATTTCACTTGTTGACTTGAGGCAACATTCAAAAGGACAGCTTAATGTGTTCGATGTGTAGCAAATACACAACTGATCTGTATTGCAGACCGGGTCAGGCATACAAACTTTTCTGCTGCACATTTTGTAGCATTTCTTACGTGCAGCAAGGTTTGCCGCTGGGATGTTGCAGGCTCGTGCTGAGCAGGAGACAGAGCGTGCCAATGCAGCTGAGGCTCAGGTGGCAGCCCTCAATCATGATGCACAAGCTCACGCAAGTGAGCTACGCGAGAAGCAGAGGGAGTTGGAGCAGGCTTGCGGGAACTTGTCTGACGCCCAGGTGACATCATTGGCAAACGCCATGTCATTGGGCTCACCTTTCCAACAGTCAAATGTCACCCCCTGATGCTTGTGCGCAAGCCACCGTGCTGCTTGGCTTTTAGTTCTACTTACTGGAGCACACCGTTGCTATGCCACAGTACCCATCCAGTGAACGCTGACAACAGCTACCCTGATGAGCAACCAGTCGCTGCTGTTTGTCACGTCGTTGTCTCAAGATGATCTGTGCAGGATGCTGCTGCTCTGTCACAATTTGTATGTTAAGCATGCCCATATGTACACTGTGCAGAGGACGCTGCTGCTTTGTTACACTTGAGATGCCAAGCATGCCCACATGTGGTCTTAGCAACTGTGCCTCGAAAGTCCGCTGCTGCTGCTGACTTGACTGCTTGTATACAGAGACGTGCAGAGGAGCTGGAACAGAGTAGCTATGACATCCAGCGTGAAGCCACAACCCTTACTCAAGATCTGGAATCATCCCGAGATGAACTTCAATTCGCTCAGAGCTCTGCAGCTCAGTTCAGCACTGTGCAGAATGAGCTTGAAAACGTCACTGCTGATAGAGACACCCAGAGATCGGCCAGGGAGGCAGCTGAGGAAGAGGCAAGGAAGCTGTGGCAAGCTGTGCAGAACAAGGAGGACGAGATGAGGGGAATCAAGAAGGAGGCCAAGAGCGCACATGCTTCTCTTGACAGCATCAGTCAAGAGGCTAACAGACTCAGCTCTGCTTGTCAGGAGGCTGCAGACAAGAACAAAGGTGAGACCAATGTTACTACAGCCAATTGGGGGCTGTAGAGGCGTCAATGTTCTGTGTATGTTTGCTTTGTAGGTTTTTCTGACACCTCACGCAGCTGAAGTGCCAATCACTGCCTGCTGCACCTTGCTGCAAAATTCAGTTCAGCTCTCTTGGTATGCTCTCTTTTGGGTGCAGAGCATGTAGGCAATCAATGAGACCTGTGAACATGCTTTGCTTGCAACGACAGTACCAATCGCCTGGTTTTGTAACATAAGCCACCTTATGGTGGTGCAGTTGTTTGCGCTCCATCCACTGCTCAGAACTTGCAGATGGGTCTTGGCTCAGATGCATGTGGTGGGCACTCTGCTGCACTTGCAATTGACAGTGGAAGCTGCAATGCTCAAGTGTGGAAATATACATCCAGGAAACACTGCGCCACATCTGTGCTTGTGACCTCATGTGGATGTTGACCTCAACCATATAGCATTTGCACATGTGACTTCAGTGGCATCACTGAGGCAGAAGGGCCTTGGCTCACACGGCTGTTGACACATTCTTGCCTGCTTTTGCAGGCTTGGAAGAGCAGGTGAGTGACTTGCAGGAGGCTCTGGCAGATGCAAAGAGTGCTAGTGAGCAGGCTGTGTCCAGTCAGCAGGCTGCTGAGAAGGGGGCTGCCGAGGCACAGGAGCTGAGAAGGGAGGTGGCAGACTTGCGAAAGGCCCTTGATGATCGCCAGACCGAGTTCAAGTCTGTCAAGGCATGTGCATGAATGTCTTGGAAGCTCTGCTCATCCAATCTATCTTGCTGCCCATGTATGTTGTGCGCATTTTGCACGCAAGCTACTCCTCAAGATGTGGCAAAGTTGTCTGCTAGTGGGTTTTCAGGTCTATGTTAGTGACAGTGCAGTGTTGATGTCCAAAATATGTATTGATTCTTTACGCATTGTCTGCATTTGGCAAATGTACATCACTGCCTGGGGATTGTCTTGACCATGCCTGCTAGTGGCAGGCCTTGGTATCTTGCATATGTTTCTCATGCTCTGCACAATGTAAGCATGAGATTTGAACTGGTGTATTTGGTTGTATATTGTTCCCCACTTCACAAAAGAGGGGCTACACTGAAGGCATACTCAGTTATGCTTGCTGTATGTGTAGGCTGAGTTAAGCAGCTCACAGAAGGCAGCTGAGAATGGTGAGACCAGGAAAGCTGAGGTAGAGTCCCTGACAGAGCAGCTGGAGGAGCAGCGCAAGCTTATCTCCCAGGCCGAGCAAGCTCTTGCCACCTCTAAGGTACAAGCCGCAGAAATGCATTTGCTTGTGCAGATCCCTCAGCAGATTTGTCAAGCATTTGTCAAGCTGTGTGCAATGACAAACATCTGTGTGGCTGTATGCCATGCATGAAGTCAGTATTGTAGAGCACAATCTAGCTCCACTGGAGTGACCTGGTTACACACATATCGTGCTCACAAACTCTGCGCTATGCTCAGATTGGTTTGTCAGCACAGTGTGCTGCATGTGTAGCGGTATGTTGCACATGAGTACTTCACATGACTGTGTAAAATACAGTACAGGTGAGAGTGATGGCTGACAAGCTGTCAGTAATGTTGATCTTGGACAACCTGTAAGACAGCATCTTGGCTAAAGTCTGCATACCAGCAATGCTTTGTGTGTAGATATGCAAGTTGGATGGCATCATGCGTATTGACATCTGAGAGTGGTGAATGCAGAGTGAGGTGGAGGAGGCTCGCGCAATGGCTCAGCAGGTCAGCACTGCCCAGGAGGAAGCCGCCACTGTGAAGGAGAACCTCAAGACTGCCCAGGCCACCTTGGAGAACAAGTCTAAGGCTCTGGAGGACTCTGAGAAGGCTGTCAAGGATCTCAAGGTGAGCAAGCTGGTGCTTGATTGTTGACTCAAGATACCATGGCAAATATACAACAAATGACTGCACACTTTGCCTTCCGTGGGGCAGTGGCTGCTCCTTTTTGGAACCTTTCTGCCCTGACAGCCTGCATTGATGTGCAATGTAAGCCGCACAGAGGGAGCCGTGCCCTTGCCTGCAAAGCAGCCTCAAGCAGTTGGGGCTGTTGCAGTGTCATCAGCATCATCAGCACCATCATCATTGCATGCTTTTTAGTGGGGCTGCAGAACCCTGTTGACCCCAAGCATGCTGGGTCTCAAGGCCACTGGACCACAATTGACACATCTTTGGGCAGGTGAGTACTATTGCAGATTGCAAGCAATAGTCAGAAGCAAGTCAGTACATGCACGTTGCTGATGTGTTCTTTGGGGTCCAAGCTTTGATTGCAACATCATGCTGAAAGGAATGACACTGGTTGACAGGAGCAACTGCAGCAGTCCAACAGCCGGGCTGAGGAGAAGAAGAAGGAGGTTCACCAGGCTCAGTCAGAAGCATCAGACCTGAAGATCACGATCGACTCCCTGCGGGAGCAGCTGACTGAGCAGAAGAAGAAGGTGGACGCACATCAGGCTGAAGACCAGAAGGTTTCATCACTCAAGGCTCAGCTGGCTGAGACTCAGGAGCAGCTGAGTGCACAGACAAAGAAGGCTGAGGCACAGCAGGCGGAGGCCAAAAACAACTCCTCTCTCACGAGTCAGTTAGCTGACATCAAGCAGCAGCTGAGCGCTGAGAAAGAGAAGACTAAGGCACAGGAGGCTCAGCTCGTGGAAAGCTCCTCGCTCAAGACTGAGCTTGCTGAGGTCAAGAAGCAGCTGAGTGTAGAGATGGCGGAGAGGCAGAGTCAGCAGCTGCAGCTGTCAGAGGTCAACGAGCTGAATTCAAGCCTGGCTGAGGTAGTGTATGCCTTACTCCATGTCCACATCATGGGTTCATTCTTATGCATGCCTCACCGCCCATTTCCATCATGTCAGAGACATGCAAATGGTTGGGCGTAAGATGACACAACCACACGCAATTCACAGTTCACCTGTTGTTACAAATTGTGATGATTGTAGTGTCTTTCAGCTGCCAGGCTGCAGGCAGATGCATCTATGCCAACAGCAACACATTGCTTGTTCTGATGTAGTGCACCACTGCCACAGAGCTGTACTGTTACACTCGTTCAGTGTTGCATACACCCTGTATGCTCTGTGGCAAGACTCACAATGTCAAGCTTGACTGCCGTACAGGTCCAGCAGCAGCTGGAGGAAGAGAAGAAGAAGGTGGCTGCTGCACAGCAGAGCCAAGCAGACTCTGACGAAGTGTCTCAGCTGAGGCGTGATGTAGAGGTACAACTGTCACCACTAGACAGGAGACATGCAATAGCACTTTGATGCAATATAACGGACAATGTTACTGCAAGACTAGGTCCACCTGCACCTGCTGCATCTCTTGCTTACACCAACTAGGGAAACTTCACCTGATGACTGATGCAAGTGTTGCAGCTCTTGATGTGGTCTGTAGCAGTGCAAGCTTGATTGCAGCGCTGTACAGCATAGTACATTGTTGTGAAGTGAATGTGAGCCCTGGCTGGTTGGGTGCAGGAGCAGAAGGCAGCTGTTGGCAAGAGCAGCAAGGCCCTGCAGGAGAAGGAGAAGGAGCTTCAGAAGGCTCTCAAGGACGCCAAGGTGAACATTCTGTGTGAGCTGTTCTGTTGCAGAGTTGTGCTGCAGGAAATGCCCCTGGCGCAAGGTCGATCTGCTCTGAGATTGCATCAGGCTTGAGCCTGGTTTTTGCTGCAGACTCATACTGGACAAGGTAGACAAATAGCTGCCAGTCAGTGATCAAGTCTGCATGTCAGGCGTCTGGGTTGCAGCCAATGTTTTGACACAAGCTCACCGCGCTCTGAGACAGCACTAGCTGCAGCCACTTGTATTGTGCCTTGCCCTCGGTTGCTATCTCCCAAGACTGTTTAGAACTGTGGGTAGCTTTTGCAGCCTACCAAAATTCGGTTGCATTTGAGAGAGGGCATGTGGATTTGATGTGCTGCTATGCGCGTGCAGGCTCACAACCAGGCCAAGTCTTCTGCCACAAGTGCTCTGGTGAAAGCCCAGGCAAGCAAGGAGCAGAAGGAGCAGGAGGTGTCAGAGCTGCACCACGCCCTGGAAGAGTCCAACCGCAAGCTGCAGGTCAGTGCTTCCATTGCACACCAAGCCACAGTCAAAGTCACCATTGACACATACTTGTTGTGTTGTCAAAGGGCAGATGTCCATCCTCGACCAGCAAGTGCTGTCAAAGGCACTAGACTAAAGCTAATATGCCATACCTGGCATGCCGTAATCACCTGTGATACCATATGTAGTGTTTTATTGCTTTTCTGCATGACTTTGGCAATTTGGCCTGCAGGGAAAGTACAGTGTCGCTTTTCTGCATAACTTTAGCAAGTTGGCCTGCAGGAAGTGAAGGTGCAAAAGACGTCTTCTCTGGATGCTGCAAAAAAGGAGAGCAGCGGCCTGCAGAAGCAGGTGACTGACCTGCAGGAGCAGCTGACAAAGGCTGAGTCAGCAGCTCAGGTAAGCCCTGATGTCCTTCTCTCCTGCCGCAACACTGATGTGATGCCAATGCATGCACCAGCAGGATGTCTTGCACGTGCAAGTATGCAGTGTACAAAACGCAAGAAGCAACAAGACTGCCTGAGCAGAGGGTGTCTCAAACAAACAACAGTCGCAACAAGTGTGCAAAAAGTATGCAGTGCATGTGTATTGTTGCAACTGTGACTTGACTGAAACACTCTCTGCTCAGTCTTCTTTGCTTGTTGCGCTGTGTTCATGTGTGATCCAGTGAGCGCAAGTGTGTATCATCCAGACATTGTGCAAAGGCCTGCAACGCTTCTGTGTCCACCTGTGGTGTCACATCAAGGCCACACAAGATTATTGTCTTGGTGCACATGATGGTCTGCTATGCCTCTGTGTCCCTAGCTGTTACAGGAGTAAAGGTGTTGCAGATGCACATCAGGCACCACAGCTTACCCTACAGAGTATCAAATCTGGTTTGATACTGCAGGAGGCCAAGACTGGCAAGAATATAGAGGCAGAAGAGGCTGTAAAGACAGCAGCCACAGAGCGTGACAACCTGAAGGCCCAGGTTGCTGGCCTGACCAAGAAGGTGAGTGATGTGGAGGCGCAGCTGCAGAAGGCCAGCCAGCAGAAGCAGGCTGCTGACAAGGAGCTGCCAAATGCCAGAAGCCAGCTCAAGGTACATGGCCAATGCACTCTGAATTTTCAAAAGCGATCATGATGGGATGGCTCAAATTTGAGTCTTGGGATTACGCACATTGAGCTTGATTAAGAGTGTGACTTGTCATCTGCAAAGCACAGATGGATTGGCAAAGCAACAGCAGCTTTGCCCATGAGCAGTTTGTGTGTGGCACACTATGAGCTGTGCAGTGTCAGCAGCTCTACAGGAGTCGCTGCATTGACTGGCTGCTGCTTGAAAGCTGATGCACACTTCCAAGGGAACTGTATGCAGCAGGTGCAACTGACAGAGTCATCTGAGCGTGCATGGAACAAACCGTGCATCAGAAGCACTGTATTGCTGTGAGCATCTGATCTGCACAAGTGTAGTTGGCGGGGTTGAACGCAGCTCCTCTTGTGCAGCTCCTTATGTTCAGCCAGCCTCGGAAGTGTGATTGTCTAGTAGCCTGCTGGTCGTTAGGCTTCCTGACATTGTTACAACCATTCGCTTCACGTGTCTCATCCATCAATGGTTTTTGGGCAATTGTACATCGGTTCATGCAATGCCAGTCATTGTCTTGCAGGCATCCAAGCAAGCTGTGCCAGACGCCCAGACCAATGGCTGGAAGAAGCCTCTCTCAGACCCCCAGCCTAAGAGCCCCTCCTCCCCCTCCAAGCCTGCCCGCCCCACCACCACCCCTGAGCAGACCCCCTCCCCCAAGGCCAGGGCTTCTGCTTCAACTGCTCAGCCTGAGCAGCAAATGACTACTCCAGCACCTAAGCCTTCCACCACTCCTGCTTCTGCGCAGAAGCGCCTGCCTTCCTCCCACGACTCTGACCAGAAGAAGGCGGCTTCCTCTCTAGAGCGTGCAGAGCAGAAGAGCATATCTGATGCAGCGCATGCTGGGCCTGTGGTCTACAGCCCTGCCCCTGCAGAGGACAAGAGCCCTTCACCTTCCCAGCCAGCCGCTGCTGCTGCTGATCAGGGTCAGTTGGTTGTATGCCTGAATTGTCTTACTGAAGCATTACTCTGCAATATATAGTTGAGAAATGTTCTGCATCTGGCTACAAAATGACTTGACTCTCAACTGCTTGCAGTGGTATCTTATGCTGCCCTGATGCTTGTCCACAAGCAATTTGCTGGCACTCTTGCATGTGAGCCACTGACAGGAGCCACTTTTGTGCATCACCTACGTATGCACCATTGCACATGCACATGCGGCCACTTGTTATGCAAGGTGTGTCTCTTGCCACAGGCACACCCATAAGTGCTTCCTGGCCTTCTCCATCTGCCAGCACGCCAGCTGCACCATCCAACACAGGCACCTCTTCAGCAGGCTCTCCAAGCCCAGGTCAGGCCAAGAGTGTGGACGACGATGGCTGGGAGACAGTGACCGGCAAGAAGCCTGCCAAGCTGACCAAAAGGCAGCAGCCTCGCAGATACCAGGGCCGCCGCTAGGCATACGCCTAGTCAGACGTCACCAGCCAGAAGTCTACATGTGAACAAGCCACAGCAGCCTCATTGGTACTAAACCTGGCCTGTAGTCCAGACACAAACATGTGGCAGCAGTCACATCAGGGGGCAGATTGGGCAGCTGCATGGCTGTAGGAGATGTCATCAGGACACTTAGCCAAGTTGTCAACAGTGTTGTGTCTAAATCATGGCATCAGAGATGTGGAGGGCGCTGTAGCAATCAGCAGTGTGAACGTGTGTGTGCACCTGGTGGACTGTGAAGGATTGCCGGTCATTACTACACACAGAGCAGGCAATACTTGAGACCTGATCATTTCAGACCTGGAAAATGGTCACAGTGTGTGCGTGAACACGTGCTAGCTCAGTGCAGTCTCAATTTAGCTGTTTGAGAAGAATCAAGTAGTTCAGCAGCGGCAACTGAGCAAAGCTATATTTGCATTGCCTACGAATGCAAACAGTACTGCCATGTTTGTCTGATATCTCAGTCATCACCAGGATTGCTAGAACTTCAGTAGCAGGGCTCCATTGTACCCACACTTCGCAGGCTCTGCTGTCTTGTCTCAATGCATGATTTGCGTACAGCACATGCTATTACCGCCTTTATGCTGTGGTGTTGTATACACATGCTGGTCGAACAACAAATATGAGAGCAGTCGCAGTGCCATTCATTTCGACAACTTCTGTCAGCTTCTGGCTGTGACTCTCGATGATCCATGGCATTGCACCAGGCTCTGCAGATTACTGCATCCTTCCTTGGGGACATCTGTGAAATGCACATGCATGGGAACCCTTGACTACTGCTCGGTTACCCTCTCGCCGACGGGCGTGGCGATCGCGCAGTTGACCGAGAACACATCCTGTGTGTCACTGGACGAAGCTGGGAGGTCTGTGAAAGCCAAATTGTTGAAGTTCGCACAGCAGAGCAGGCGTACCCTCGAGACGCGCAGCGTTAGATCGTTAGCACAGCATGTCCGACGACGATGCAATACCTCAAGGTTCCTACACCGTGCGAGGCAAGCAGCGCATCAAGCTATGGAAAGAGGACTTGACGGACCTCGCGAAGGACGCTGGTATCTGAACTTTCTTATGAATACACTGTAGCACATGCTTAAACGTGCCACATGTCGTAAACTAAGCATCCTAGGCCTGGTCCAGGCAGCTTGTAGTCTCATGGACGATAGGTGGTCTGAGTGTGTTTAATGCGTTGTGCAGACTTTCTGGAAGTTCATGCTGCACCGCTTGTTCAGCTGATGCTGCATACCCTGCCTATTTACCAGGACATTGCCTCACAGCGGGCAGTGCTAGCAACAGTCAGGCAGGCTGTCACTAATGGCACTTTTCTCAAGACTTTGGCAGGAGCAATTGTGAAGCTCGATGCAGAAACAGTGTCTAGACAGGTCAGCTCGCGCAAGATGCTGCGCTGGCCAAAGTCATTTGCAGGTGCACTTTATCAATCATTGACATTACCAACAAGTGACATTGTATGCCTGCAGGAGTGCTTTGTGCTTTTATGCTGGACTGCAGTGGTCCTACGTCATCTGCAAGTCTCTTCGGCAAAGAAAGCAGTGATCAAGTTGGTAGAATGCCAGGTACAGTTTGGCCGCAATGTTTCCTGCTTACAGGCGGTCTTCCCGACACTCAGTCAATAAACATGTGGGTTTGCTATACTGATGCAGGCGGCATACTTAAGCAGGTTGCAGGCCATGCCTGCTACTGCTGAAAACATGCTCAAGGTCACTGATCGCCTGCTTTCAGCCAAGCCAGACCTGCTACCTGAGTATGTTGCCATAGCCAAGAGCAAAGGTACAGGTGCAATCATTTCTGTCTGACTGAGGGACTCTGAGGGTCCAGATGCAAGTTTGCAAACATAGACCAACTGATTGCATGTCACATGGTTGCAGATTCCCCAGGTCTGATGTACGCTCTGCTGCACTTTGGCAGCCAACATCCCGATCAGCTAGCTCCGTTTAGGCAGGACCTCCTGGCATTCTTCTGTGAGTCAGCTTTGGGTGCCAAGCTGCCCGTATCAGCAGAAAAGCTGGATGCGTACTCTCCTCTGGCTGGCCAGCTCAGCCAGGTGGAGTTCAGCAGTACTGTCTTGCCAGCAATCCTGAAATATGTAAGGAGGACGCCAGAAGCTGCACTTGTCAGCATCAAGGCTCTTCTGAGTGCAACTCAGCTAGATTTGAGCAGCAGTGCACATGACTTGATGGATCAGCTGCTCAAGCTAGTGAGGGGCTCCAAAGAGTCTGTCAGGTATTTTCTGTTTCTGCTGCAGCAAAGCAGACTTCATCATAATCTGGGACTGACGTGTCTTGTTCTGAACAATGCCTTGTTGTGGATGCAGCTGATTGCATGTCCAAGACTGTTGGTAACGCTCAATAACATTCAGGTGTTGCACGGCTGTGCAATTGTGTTTACCCTGTGGGACTTAGCATGTAATTGATCAGAAGGCAAAGCTCATGCCCTGGCAGTGACTCATGTTTTGGGTACATGAGTTCAGGCAGGCAGCCCTAGAAGTTGTCAAGGCAGCTGCTCCTCGCGTCCACTCCACAGAGGCACTGACAGCCGAAGTCACCAAAGTGCAACACATTCTTGATGGCACAAGTGAAGCCCGTGTCAAGAATGGAACAGAGAGAGCCGCCCTTGTGGGTGTCCTAACTGCACTCTGTGCAGCACCAGCTGTGGATGCTGCTATGCAACACCTTGCTGAGGATATTACCAATTTCCTTGCAAGTTTCTACAAGTAGGTCTCCACACACATGCTGCTTATAGTGGACTGCCCATTCTTTATCCACAGTTGCTGTGGCACTGCTTGTAATGATATGCTGGTGGCCTCATGGTCCCCTTCAGCATGATGTAGTCATCAGCTTCACAGGGCATCTGCTTGCAGACTGATCACCATCCATGCCAATGCGTTATCGTCGTATCATGTCATTAGTCTATGAAATTATGCACTTTGAAATGTTATGTTTCCACTCTGAGTACGCTGTGAATATCACAGGGATGAGGCCAACGATGATGTTAAGAGCAGCATCCTTGCGGCAATTGGCAGCTGGCTCAAGCTCACCAACACTCTGCCTCCGTCTGTCAGCAATAGATTAGCAGGTTGCTTGAAAGAAAAAGATGCGCTGAAGTCAGCTGCTCTGAAGGCCACGCTGCAGGTTAGCTTTCTTGACCCCGCCTGATGTGCCGGAATACAAACAAAAATGCTTTGCCACATGGTCAACATCTGCTGGACATTTACGAGTACTGCTATATACAACAATAGGCTTTGATTGCTTTCTAGCTGAACAAGTGTTTGCTGCTCACAGCATGCAAATGACTTACCATCGCAGCAACTTTTTTTTCACAGCTCCAGAAGCATAAAAGGGGGAGGAAAGGGGGAGGACTTTCAATAGCGAATGTAATGCAGGCATTACAAGCCAACTCTAGCATAAGATCACAAGCCATCTCTTTAGCTGCACCTTTGGCAAGGCTGGTGGAAGATGGTGCCAGCAAGCTTGCACAGCGTGCTGCTGGAGTCTCAGCACTGCTGGCTTGCTGTTACCTTGCAGCCGCAAGCCACGAGGCTGATGAGGTCTTCAAGCAGCACAAGGTAACCTTTGCATTTACTCTCTTGTCAGTTGCAGACAATTTGCACCAATCAGGTTTGATGGGCAGGTGGCAGATCAAGCTGCTGTGCTGATATGCAGACCCGTTGTTTCTGGCATCTACCCAAAGTGGGTTTGCATCCAGGTGCACGTCTTGCAACAAGCTTTCATTAAGTCACCACGCAGCCGCATGTTATGCAGTGTGAGAATAATTTTATTGTCAGACACCAACCACACTGATGTTGCCTTTCAAAGTACAGAGTTGTGTGGCTCCAGTCTTGGCATTGCAAAGAGTTCAACATAATCTGGATTAGCTGGGGCTCAATTTGCTCGAATGGGGTAGTCAGAACCTGAAGCGCCTCCTGTTGGGTACAGGTGTGGTCTATTGCCTTGAAGGAAGACTGCAGTCTGTTGACACCAGCAACACTGGCAAAGCTCCCACTGGACGATGCTACCTCTGTGGCTCAGCTGTGTTCTTCTTTGTTGCTCCAGCATGGTCACTATTTAGACCAGGGGCTGTGTCACGCCTGCTGCTGGCTGTGCTGCTGCACTATGCGGCTCCAGTGAGGAGGGCAGGCATCAAGGCTGTCAGCCAATGCCTGGCTGAAAAGCCAAATCTGGCAGGTTGGTCATCTGTATATCACACTGTCTATCTACAGCATATGTACATGCAATGTTCACGCACTGTCATGACTAATACTCCAAACCCATGCTGCACACCCTATCTTGGCTCTGCAAGATGCATGCGTAGGCTCTGCCGTTGTGTGAGCTGCTTGCTTTTTGCTGTTCCTCGGTTTCAGATGGCATGCAACAGCAAGAGGAAGCGCTACCTGCCAGCTCCTAATAGTGTAGTTGACCACTCAGGTCTACTTGGCTGGATGACTATGAGTGTTCCTGGTGTGGCTTTTGCAGATGGCTTTGTGGCAGCACTACAACACTGGCAGAAGAACTCGTCAAGTCTTCCAGTAGCAGCAGACCCCGCCTCAGCTGCAGATGATCAAGCAGGTCCTACACCAATCGCTCTGTCCCTCCGGTATGCTGCTGCAGCCATGGCCGTCATACCTACCAGCCCAGGCAGCATCTCATCCCCTCTCCTGGCTCGCATCATGCTGGCCGCTCACCACCCTGTCATCTGCAATGTCAGGAGGCAGCCGCAAGCTGCCTGGAACTCTGTCAAACGCAAGATGCACAAGCTTGGGGAGCTGTTTGATGGTAAGCCTGGTCTCCATACTCTTACAAACAGTTTGTGTGAATGGGTGATGCGGTTAACCCACTCTGGGCTGGAAAACAGCATTTTCACCTGTGCCTGTCTCATCAGTCTTTTTGCACTTCACTGTGACCCCATCACTCCCATTTTGCACCAGCCCTTGAGGTTGCTTCACACTTCCCAAGCTGATCATGACTGATGACTACACGGTGGCATGCCTGGTTTGTACTGTCCGTTCTATCACTGCCTGCTTTCAGTGCACCTGGTCTATGGCACACCACGTCACTTGCATCAAGCGCTCAACTGTCTCTGTTGTACTGATGCTGCAGAGAGACCCCAGGCTGTTGTGGACATCTTCTTCAGCTCTGAGGGCATTAACAGCGCAGACCTGGCAGAGCAAAGAGCAGCCAACCTGGCTATCAGCAGCGCCATGGCTGATGCGCCCACCAGCATTTACCCTGCTTTACACTCTGCCCTTACCAAAGCCATTGACCACAAGGAACATGATTCCATCTCTCCAACTGAGGTCAAGATCTTCTTCACACCAGCAGGTACCCACGCCCCAACACTGCAAGACGCCAGTGCACCTTCATTTGCTGATCTAGCATGTTATACTGATCAACACCAGACAATTTGATGCTTGTGAAGCCGCAACACAATTCCTCCTCTGTCGTTGGCCATGACATCAGACCTCAGACCACATTGCGCCAACAGCGGGGACTTGAGAGGTTTTTGCTGAGTGACGCTGACGGCACATGTAGGGATCATTGCAATTGAGCCAGATGTGCATGCTGTGGCGCTTCCTGGGATGGCATCTGGGCAGGTCTTGTCATCGCGCCCAGCCGTCGCAAACGGGCATGCTCCCCCAGCCAAGAAGGCTGTACCAACCCGGACTGTAAGTCCCTCATCCTAGACCACAACACCTGGCTCACATGGGCACGTTGTTGCTGTACAACTGCCTGTCTGGACCCCGTTGTGTGCGCATGTGTGGCCGCAGGTGTACAGCATAGTGTCTGCGTTACGCATACTTTGCGCTGCTCCTTTTGCAGTTGACAGCTGAGTCTGCTGTGAAACTGCAGGTCAGCAGCTCATTTGGAAAAGGTGTAAGTTCAAGCAAAGGTGGCAAAGCACCTGGTAGTAAGGCTAAGGATCCTATCCAAGAGAGGAAGGAAGCTCAGCTTGCAGATGAAGCACAGGTGCACAAGCTGCTTCTTTACTTATTACACTCCTCACTGGTCTGCGAGCTGATCACCTGACTGGACCAGCACATATCAAGCATGTGTGTCGGCACAAATGTTATGCAGCTCATGAAGCATCCTTGTCACAACGATGCTGCCTTCTCTGTCAGTATAGCAGACATGTATAGGCAGCACCAATGCCTATTCATGGGGCTTCATTCAGTGCCACTGTCTGTCTCACTAAAAACATTGTAAGCAAAGAGTGCACGCCATCAAAGCGCAAAAGCCGTATGTGGTGCAGACAAGAGCAGACATTCAAGCTATCAAAGACCGCCTGGACAAGGGCCTTGCAGCCCTGGCTGCAGCAGTGACTGGCAACCAAGCATATGCAGCAAAGCAGCTGGATGACTTGAAGCCATTTGTGCTGCCTCTGCTGGCCTCACCCGTGGTTGGGGAAGGCTCAGCGTATGATGCGGCATATGCCCAAGCTCGGTGCCTGCCTGGAGCCTTGCATGACGCTGCCTTTGCTGTGGCCAGCGCCCTCCAGATGGTGGTGCAAAGCCGCCAGGGAGGTATGCCCACCTGTCGTACTCTGTGAGTCTGCCTGCACTGATCAACAGGTCAGCGTCCATAACCTTGAGTATGTCCTGCTTGTGACTCAGACGCCACCTCGATAAAGGTGGATACATTGTTTGATTAGTTTTGTCTCCGCAGAGGGGCTCGCAGAATGGCAGAGTATGCTACGGCTGCATCTGGCTGATCCTGTCTGCAATTGCTTTGGCAATCTGCGTACGTGAAGACAGCACCATATGCCCTTTTCACACTGCAGCCGTCATGGACCTGCCAAACGCTCCCGCAAGCCCATGGGGTTAATTTTGACCAGTGTGCCGCTGCCTGCAGGCACACCTTTGTCAGAGCTGTCTACCAGAGCAGCCATGGTAACAACCATGCAAGCCATGGCAGCAGTCACAGCAAACTCGACAGCCTTGCCAGGCCCATGCTATGACCTGTGCTTCCCTGTCCTTGAGGCTGTCCTCAGCTCCTCAGTGCACACATCACTGCATGAGCAGGCGCTGCAAGTCATGGCGCTGCATGTCGCACCAGGCCTGCCCTTGCCCAGGAAGGACACTCTGGCTGTGCTGTTCCACGTTCTGGGTGTGGTACCTGCTTACAGGTATGACCTACAAACTTATGCCACCCACATACAGCTCCGCTGTTGCTTACTCATCAAATCACCTGTGTCCTGACTAGTATACCACCCCTGCCCAATGGAGGAAGCTTGTACATGTCTGCTGGTTATAGGCATGCTGACAGTTGAATCAATCTCATGCACTATATGTGTAGTCCACAGAAGGCCTGAGCGCGACTTGGCTTGCTGCATTATCTGCACCCAGTCATAATTCGAGTCACACAGCTTTGAAGTCTGCCTGTGTCCACCACCACATCTGGTGAACATCCCAAACGCAGCAACACTCTGTGCACAGTCTTTGCGGCTATAGCTATGTCTGAGTGCAGGGAGAAGATTGGCGAGCTGCTGAGTCAAGTGTGCAGTGGAGTAGGCAAGGAGGAACTGCCAGCTGCTTTGCAGGGCTTGCTAGCTGCAGCTGCACATGTTAGAGCTGCTGCTATAGTGGCCCTGCTGGATGTGCCTGCCTTTGCTGAAGGTATTCTCCCTTCTTGTGACTGCACATGTCAAGGTCTATGAAATAATATCCTGTCATAGCTGCTGCATCTGGCTCAATCAGCTCAGGAAGCTTTGACAGTCATAAAGGTGCATAGGATTGGTAGGAACACCAGCAGCACATGTGACAGATCTAAAGTGGTGAACTTAGTGCTGACATCTGGACTTGTCCGTCAGGCATGCATGACAGGCTGCATAAGCATGCTGTCAACATTCTCACTGACAGCACTTCCTGGTTTTGTTGCAGGCGCTTGTCCAAATGACGACAACATCGTAGTCATCCTGTGGCTAGCCTGCCATGATCCTTTTGAGGACAATGCAGAGGCGGCAGCTGATCTGTGGGAATACAGCGGGGCACAGCTGGCTGCCAGCTTTGTGCAGCCCCTGGTACACTATCTTGGGCATGCCAATGCTGATGTGCGCTCTGCTGCTGCCACTGCGCTGGCAGCAGGTTTTGAGGTGTGTCTTCCCATCTTGACAGTTCTCCGTGTTGATGTTACAGCACTGTACGCTGCACTGCTGTCTTCCTTCTGACATCAGCTTACCCATTCAGCACCTCAAAGTGTGTCATGCTTTTCTTTTGCATCACCATGCATATAGTCTTGACCGTCTGGGCTGGAGTGTTGCTGCCATTTGCGTGTCAGTTTATGTACAGTCAGCTGAGGCACTGCCCATGAAAGCTGATTTCTGAAAGCGCAAAAAACGAAAATACTGCCTTTGTTGCCTATCTGACGTTACCCCTAAGGGTCAGGCGGGCTGGTTGAGTAGTAGACAATTCTGAATAAACCCTCACCCCCCCCCTCCTCCCTGCCCTTGCTTTCCCCGCACTGCCACACTTTGGGCAATTTTCTCTCGTGCAAACACGGCTGAGTTCAGACAGTCTTTCAACAAGGCGTGAGCTTGCATAGCTGGAGAATTAGGCGTTGCTGGACAACCACGCACCTGCTTCCTTTTTGCAGCTTGTCCTGGACTGCAGTGTTGTTGCACAGCCCCAAATATTGAGTCTGCTGTCCGTTGACATGTAGATGCACCCCACAGCAGCAGAAGGTGCTCTGCAGCTCATAGTCGCAGACTACGACTCTGCGCCGCCGCGTGCTCGCAGCGGATCAGCGTTAGCTGTCAAGGCTTGTGCCAGTCACTTTGATGGTGACATGCTGATGACAGCGCTGCACTTCCTGTTGGAGCATGGTCTGGCCGACATGGCTCATGTGCAGCACCAGAAAGCAACAGTCAGTGAGCAGATGATGCAAGCAGGCAAGTCAGCATGCCTGTGTGGCTTTTTGTAGCGTGTGCCACATGCCAGCTTGTCTGCTGACAGAGTCCCACTCTCGACTTGTTGCATGATCGTGATGCAACTTGCTGCGTAGGTGTCCAGCACAGCTGATACCTCATTGCAGTACTCACTGGGCTCTGCAACCAGCAAAGTGGTCTGCAATGTCCAATGGCACTCATTTGCACTTTATCACGCAGACCAGCCAGACAAGCCTGATGCCTGATAAGCAGTCACTGGACAGCGCAGACTGTTTGCTGAGTGACAGCATACAATGCTGACTTGTGCATCTGTCCCCAGTCCCTTCAGTGCCAAGAGCGTGTGTGATGCAGGTGCTGCTCTGGTGAATGCTCATGGCAAGAGCCAGTTCCAGCCCATGCTGCAGCTGTTTGAGGGGTACCTGGACAAGAAGGATGTGGCAGATGAGGCGCGCTACGACAAAGTGCGCGAAGGGGCTATCGTGTTTCTGGGCACCCTTGCCCGCCACCTGGATCCCTCTGACTACAAGGTAAACTGTGGTAGGCAGGTCATCTAGCATGGCAAAGTACAGTAAAACACACTTGCTTACTGGCAACAAGTGTTCAATTGCTGCCTGCATGTGAGGTGGGATCTGCAATGTGCTATTTATGCAGCATGAACCTTCTATCACCGCTTTTCATTTGCCTTGGCAGTTCATTGGTTGGTGAAGACGCGTATGAGTGGAGTCTGCAGGTGCAGTCCATCGTGGGGACCCTCCTAGAGGCTCTCCCTACTCCCTCCTACTCTGTGCAAGAGGCTGTGTCAGACTGCCTGGCGCCTCTCATGTCAGGCTTAGCCACCGACAAAAGCTATGTCCAGTCACTTGCTCAGCGCCTGCTGGATGCCACCCTGTCCGGTCCAGATTACCCTCACAGGTACTGTATTGCTTCTGCCAGGTTGCCTTGTTGCTTGCTGAGTCCAAGCGTGCCCGCTACAGTGGTACAGCTTTCAGCAGATGATCGTCTTGTGTGTAGCTTCTCTGAACTCTTGCAGCCAATTGTGAATCGGGAGGACGCCAGCTTCACCACTGTCAGAACGTGCGATGCATATCTGAATCAGACCTATGAGGATCCGCTGAGCCATGTCCTGAAGCTACCACACAATGTCTTTGTCTTGTTCAATTTATGTCATTGACCGTCTCCCTAACAAACAAGGCATGTACCCTAACATGTTGCAGGTTGATTTTTGAAAAAGCTCATTGTTTCTTCACTACTGCCACTTCTCCCTGCATGTGAGATAAGCAGCCTTTTTTTGCTGAAGTGGTCCAATTGCACACACACATGGATGCTGGCTTGCTACAAGGCCTAAGCAAGGCTGCAACATTCAGGCGAGGGTCAGCTTGGGGCCTGGCTGGGCTGGTGAAGGGTCTGGGAATTGGCTCCCTCAAGAATTTTGGGATCCTGGAGCGCATCAAGGATGCCACTGAGGATCAGGTCAGCTGGCACATCAACAATGTTCTGATCATCTGTGGCAACTGACATTTTCAGTGCTTTCTCCCTGATAGATATCTTTTCTCTAGCTCAAAGTCTCCTGTCTTGTGGCTGTGTTCTCCCCAGCCTGCAGCAAGCGTCTGCACTGTTGCTGTAGATGCATCACTGGTATTGTGGTTAAGACTTTGATGCTGTGCTGCAGAGGTCAGTAGATGCACGAGAAGGCGCCTTGTCAGCAGTGGAGTGCCTAACATACAAGCTGGGCAGGTTAGCATCGTCACTCTGTGGAAAGTCACCCATGGCAGCAGTATTTGCACCTGTTGTGGAATGCTTTGCTGTGCGCATCTTGAGCTAATTTGCAATGCCTCCCTGGCCAGCACACAGTCCAGCAGTCTTCGTAGAGGTCAAAGTCTGCCTTTATTGCCAAGCATTAAGCCGACGCTTTGAAAGGTCAGATGCGTCGCAGCTTTGACACGCGTTGGCTGCAGAGCGTTGAGTTTGTCATGGCAAAATCTAAGCATACATGTTTGTGGTGATTTGCAGGTTGTTTGAGCCCTATGTCATTCATGTCATTGGCAAGCTGCTGAACTGCTACAGTGACTCAGCCCGGCTGGTTCGCGAAGGTGCTCATGCAGCAGCCAGAGCCATCATGGGCAACCTATCAGGACAAGGTTAGTGGCACATGCATGTACTACATTCAACATGGATCCCCTTGATGTCCGTTCATGATCTTGAGGGCTGCATCTCCATCCTTTCAAACTAGGTTGGAAGTCCCCTTCAGCAGCAGGCCAAGGGGCTCATGCAAGATGCACCCTGTGTCACTCACATCTTTCTTGTACGTATGTGAAGCTTTGACTCATGCTGCATGCTGCACAACTGGCCAAGCGGTTGTCACAGTACAGCATGTCAAGGTTGATGTGGCACGAGCCCTGCCTGCACTTCGTTTCACTGCAATTCTGCACAGTGATGCTGCCAGACACCGCTGTCTGTCAGCAGCCCTGCAGCCCTGTTGTGATGACTGCATGAATGCAATGCAGCAGATGGACTGACGGGTTGGGGTGACGTCTCGCTGTGTGGTTGCAGGCGTGAAGCTAGTTCTGCCTGCAATTTTACAAGGCGTGGACGACAGTGCCTGGAGGACGAAGCAGGGCAGCATTGAGCTGCTGGGCACCATGGCCTACCTGGCCCCCAAGCAGCTCTCCACCAGCTTGCCTACTGTTGTACCCATCCTGGGCAAGACCCTGTCTGACCCCCATCCCAAGGTCCAGGCCTCTGCCAAGAAGGCTCTGGAAGAGGTATGCTGTCAGTCCGTCTAAGTTGTCCATTTAGCAAATACGCTTCTTCTCTAGCGTCAGATACGTACAGTCCTGAGTAGCTCTGTGTATGACCGTCAGTATGTGCATGTCTAGCTTGTTCGTGATAGGTACTGCTGTGTTGGTCATTGTGGGGCAGTGCTGCTTGGATGGCTTGTGGTATCATACACCTCTGTTATGGCCAGAAATGTTGATGCTGTTTGCCAGCGTTAGGATTGTAGGAATCTGCAATATTGATGTGTCTTCTGCTGCCTTACTTCTCCTTGCGTATGCTTCTGTCATGGCAGCAGCCGCAATTCCCCATTTGACATTACTTTCCCAAGGGCACCTTCATGATCAAATGTGCTGCGCAAAGCAAGGTTTAAGCAATTTGTTAAGTCACCTGGCCTTCATGTGGCTGGACTGATTGAAAAAGATTGCGACATAAAAGCTTGTCGGCCCTTCATTCTGACACTGGTCTGTAATCTGTCAGACCTGTGTACTTCACAGGGGGTCACACTTCCCAACCCTTGCTGCAACGCATTGCTCCCACCCTTGCTCCAACCCTTGCTCCAACCCAAGCAGTATTTACACTGATCACCTGACACTTTAGCAGCCTCAGCGCAGCACATGCATGCGCACAACACAGAATCAAGGCTGTTGCACAACATAGGCAGTATATCACCATATTGTTCTGTCATTCCTGTTACCAAAAGTAAGTGCCAAAGCATCGCTGCTGCTCTTGCTCAAAGGCATCTATTGGATGCACTCCAGACCCTTACATTATCCTTGGAATATTTCACAAACCTGATGATTTTCAGATTGGTGGTGTGATCCGCAACCCCGAGGTTCAGAAGCTGGTCAAGCCTCTTCTTCTGGCCATTGCCAACCCCAACAAGCACGCCAAGGCTGCCTTGGACATCCTGCTTCAGACGGTCTTCATCAACACTGTGGACGCGCCGAGTCTGGCCCTCATTGTGCCTGTCGTGCACAGAGGCCTGCGCGACAGGTCTGGTGATGCCAAGAAGAAGGCAGCCAGGATCGTGGGCAACATGTGCGCCCTCATCAATGAACCCAAAGTACTCAAGCTGACTCCCTCCACCCATCATGAGCTCACTGAGTGTCAACTATCTTGTCACTATGTTTGGCTGCAAGCTGTACAGAATATAACCAGAATCAACAGCAGCTTGACCCAAATGATCAGCCTTGCCATGAGAATTCAGCAGGAGGTCTGACCACCTCTCTCCTGGCAATGATTGCTCATGGGGTGTGCTCTGCTCCCTCGCAACAGAAGCTTTGCCAGGACAAGCTTTCATGGCAAGGCCTTGGGAAAGCTTGTTTTGTGAAGGAGCAGGGCACACTCTAGGTGAGCAATCCTTGCCAGGAGAGAGGTGGTCAGCCTCCTGCTGGCAAGGCTCATCAGTTGGGTCAACCTGCTATTGATTGCGTGTATTCTGCACAGCTTTGGGTGCAAGCTGAGCACTATACAAAGCCTGTTGCTAAGGCAATAACACATATCATGCACATATGTCATCACCTTAGCAACAGGCTTTGTATACCTTAGGGAGGTGTTATCACCTTAGCAACAGGCTTAGTATACCTCTCAGCTTGCTCCCGAAGCTGTGCAGAATACACGCAGTCAATAGCAGGTCCTTCAGGGGTGCAGCACTTGCATGGTGAACAGGTGTAGGTGATGTCAGTGTTGGCAGTGATTCAGGTTCTCTGCTATTGAAGGTTGCACTTCGCGTTGCGCTCAATTCCCCTGTTTGATAAAGCTTGGCCTTGTCACCTTTTGTGTGTGGGTTCTGCTTGTGAAATTGCATTGAAGTGTTTGGAGCTCTGCATGCTTGAGTTCAGAGCCTGCTGTCTTAAGTCTCGCAACCACTGTTGTGAGGAGTCATCCTCAGGATACCAGCAGACTTGCAAATGTTGGGGCAAGCAACATCAGCTCTTATCGTGGTCTTTAGTAATCTCAGGGTCCCTCAACTCACATGGTACATACTGCACTGACAGGACATGGCGCCGTATGTACCATTGTTGATGCCAGAGCTGAAGGCGGCCCTCATAGACCCCCTACCAGAGGTGCGAGCCACAGCTGCCAAGGCCCTGGGATCCCTCCTCAAGGGCATGGGCCAGCACTACTTTGAGGACGTGCTGCCCTGGCTGCTTGAGACTCTCAAGTCTGAGGGCTCCAGCGTTGAGCGCAGCGGTGCTGCCCAAGGTCTTGCAGAAGTGCTGGCTGTGCTGGGTCCTGCTCACGTCGAGGCGCTGCTGCCAGAGATTGTGGATGGCACGAAGTCTAAGTCGCCTTTTGTGCGTGAGGGGCACTTGACGCTGTTCAAGTTCTTGCCTCTGGCTATTCCCCAGACTTTCCAGGTAGTTTGAAATGACCAATGACTGCCTGCTGAGTGAGAGACATGCTCATGGCCTGCAGGCCAGTCTGTTGAGTGACCAAGTCTGCATACATGTCTTGTCAGCTTTGCTGCCACCATGCAGATGATTCATTGCAAGCTTTGCTTGGTCATGACCATTGGCATATACAAAATAGTATCAACTACGGAGGGGCTTGGCATCACTTTTGCCTTGGACGTGAGCTGGCAGCAGCAGCACTTCGACTGAATTGCAACAATTGCCCGCAACCTCACGTGTTTTGTATGTCTGTCCAGGAGCATTTGACAGACGTGCTTCCGTCCATCCTGGATGGGTTGGCTGATGAGGCGGAGGGGGTGCGTGACGCCGCACTAGCAGCTGGGCGCACCTTCGTAGACCTGTATGCTGAGACAGCCCTGCCACTGCTACTGCCAGCTGTGGAGGATGGTATTCTGAATGACAACTGGCGAATTAGGCAGTCCTCTGTTGAGCTGCTGGGTCAGCTTCTGTTCAAGGTATTGCCCCACGCCTCCACCTTGAGGCCTGCAAACACATTGAGCATACTGCAATGATGCAAGGGACATGGCTGCGTCTGTATCAGTGCATCACTCACATCTAATGCTTGTAAATATTTCTAGACGACAAGATTGGCTGCAGGCTTGGCACATGTTATTCCCCCTGCAAGTTCCCTCTTTGTGAAAATGTTGCCGCCACTAAGGCTTCATGCTAAAAACCTCACCACGTCCCGGAAGCTGTGTACAGGAGCCAGCTGTCATGATCGCTCTGAAAGAAAACAAAAGACTGTGCCTTTCAGCATTGATTCTAGAAAAGCCTGAGGGTGAGGTTCATTGGGCTTCCCTGTGGGTGTGATTGCTGTGTATGACAGCAAGGTATTGTGGTACAGGTTGCTGGTACATCTGGCAAGGTGCAGCAGACTGCAGATGAAGATGCTGAGGGCATCTCCTCAGACGCACACGGTGCAGCCATCACAGAGGCCCTCGGCATTGAGAGGAGAAATGAGGTGGACCCCCATGCATTAGATCTGCCTGTCATTGCGTCACATCGTGTTCTAGCAGTCATTCCCAGCACATGCTGTCGAAGTCACGTGTTGCCACCACAAAAGGAAGCGTCCCCAAGTCTGGGTGGTGTCATTTGATGAGTCGCACACGTTGCCACTAAGCCACTTTCTACATGTATGCCTGTGCTCAAGTTGTTCTCATGTGAGTGCCAGCCTTGCTGAAATGGTTGTGATGGTGCCCAGGTGCTGGCACTGCTGTTCATGGCCAGAGCTGATGTTGGCTACACTGTGCGCCAAGCAGCTGTTCATGTGTGGAAGACCATCGTCACCAATACACCAAAGACGACTGGCGAGATCCTGAAGACCCTCATGGAGCAAATCATCACCTCCCTGGGTCACTTCAGTAAGCACACTCCTTTGCTGCCATGTACTGCCTGATGATGGCTGGTAGTGCACCACAAAGCTGTCCCGACTTTTGAAAGAGGCCTAGTAGTGTTCTTTGGAAGCGGCAGATGCCAGCTCTTCTGTGGAGTCGTTGCAATCAAAACATCCTGGATATACTATAGCTCATTCTGCACTTGCCTGCATCTACTTCTCTGCAAAATACAGCCATCTCATGCTGTCTCCTTGGTCTTACTGCATGTGTTAACTCTCATCACACCATTGATGTGATGCAGTGATTGACATCAGGCACACAGCCTCTTCCAGCTTCTTGACAGCCCTTTTCAGCTTCTTCTTGCTGCGCAGGTGAAGAAAGGCAGCAGATGGCTGGTCGTTGTCTAGGCGAGCTGGTACGCAAGATGGGTGACAGAGTGCTGCAGCAGATTATCCCCATTCTGGTGAGAGGGATGCAGGACCCCGAGGCCTCCACCCGGCAGGGGGTGTGCACGGGCCTGAAGGAGGTGCTGGACAACATCAGCAGGGAGCAGCTGCAGGAGTACCTGGCACAGCTGCTGCCCACTGTGCAAGCCGCCCTTTGTGACGAGGACACCACTGTCAGACAGGCATGGCTTTTGCCCTGTGTTTGCTATGCCTGTTGCCAAACCACCTTCCATCCTGATACTTTGTCCAGCCAGCATTCAAAACCTTTTGCTGTATCATCACCATAAGTTGTGCATTACTGAGATTTGCTTGACCATCACGGTAGGAGGGGTCTTATCTATGTTTGACACTTTCCTATTTGTGTCAGCTGTGGCACTCCCCGCCTGATGACAGCATAGCTTGTCATCTCATGTTGTCAGCAGCATGTTCCGATGACTTGTCGATTGGTGTGCAGGCTGCTGGAGGAGCATTCAGCATCTTGTTCAAGGGTGGCACAGGAGGGGCTGTGGACAGCATCATCCCCACCCTGCTGCATGGCCTTGATGGCAATGCTAAGCAATCCGCGCAGGTCACACCACGCTTCCATATTTGCATACCATGACATTGATATATGTATACATGTACATACAAATGTCATGGCAATTGGATCTCGTACTTTGTAGTGTCACTGGTGTTGCCGTGCAGACAGCAAAGGACATCGACATTGTGGATCCCTTGCAAGAAGTGCAACTTTTCCTGCTAACATTTTCGCAGCCTCTTCATGCCTCCCAGCACTGCCCCAGCATTCATGCAACACCACTTTCATGTAGTTTTGGCAAGAAGGTGCAAAGCAGTGCTTTGTTCAAATCCTGCATGTGTATGTACAGGCACTTGAAGGTTTGCGCGTCATTCTGGGAGTGCGGCCCCAGACTCTGGCCACCATGGTGCCCAAGCTGCTGCGGGGCACAATGACCTCCACCAACTGCAAGGCCCTGGGCTCACTGGCAGAAGTGGCAGGCCCTGCCATCGCACCACACCTCTCCAACATCTTCCCGCCGCTGCTACGCCTTGCCAGTCACCCCAATGGCTCTTCTGCAGCTGCAGCTGCAGCCAAAGATGCTCTGCTCAAGGTACACTCGGCACTGGAACCTTCTGCATGACATCCCGCCCACCCAAGCTGTAGTGTGAGTTCTTGTGCACAGAGCATGCACAACAGCGGCAGAATCAGGTGAGACTGCATGTCACTCTCAGTCAAACTTGGTAACTTTATGCAGCAAGAATGACAATGTGACAGCAGCTGGAAAAAGTGCCACACACGCCCTCATCAGGTCCCAACTCCAGTAAAACAATGTAGTGCTGCACACCATGTTTCTGTCTCATCACTTGGCTATGCCACAAGTTCCGCCACAAAGCTGCATTCCGGCTCCTGCTGCCAGCACACCCTGTTTCCTTAGTCACCTGCGTCACACAGTGCAAGTGTCGGTTGGTCAGGTTGTTAGATGTGCATGGTATGCAGGTGGCTGGATCAGTAAGTGAGGACGCTCTATACCTGCTGTTTGCTGAGCTGGAGAAGGGGTTGGAGGACCCAGTGCGCCGCCCTGCTGCAGCAGCTGTGCTCACCCATTTCTGCGCCACCAGCAAGCTGGACTATCAGGAGCACGTGCCTTCACTGCTCACGGTGTGCCATTGCCTCACAAGCCTTGCCTCTCTTGCACGCTTTCTTGCCCCTCCTGGCAGCTATCCATTTGTGTTGAGGACGGGCCTTCACTGCTTACGGTGTGCCATTGCCTCACAAGCCTTGCCTCTCTTGCACCGTTTCTTGCCCCTCCTGGCAGCTGTTCCTTGGTATTGCTGTGATGCAGCATGCTTGCGCTTCATCCGATGGTCTCTTTAAGTCATGACAGCATGCTTGTGGCATGAACATCAACCTTGATGCATGTGCCCTGGACAGGTCAGGCTTGCTTCCAGGCAATGCTGATCATGCATTACTATATTCAGCATTGCCGTGCATGCTGCAAAGCATGGCAAGCGCAACTTTGAGGCACCCCAAACAAAACACGCCCAAATGACATGTCTGCTTCTCATGCACATGATTGACTGCATGCCTCATGTGCAGAGTCTGGTTGTACTCATGGCAGAGGATAGCAATGAGGAGGTGCTGGTGACCTGCTGGCAAGCCTTAGCAGCAGTCGCAGGCAGCATTCCCAAGGAGATGATGCCTTCCTATGTGCGCACCCTAAAGGAGGCTGTCAGCACTGCCAGAGAGAAGGAGAGGCGCAAGAGGCGGCCCCTGCCCTTGAGGGTGGCGGGCTTCTGCCTGCCCAAGGCCCTTCAGCCCGTGCTGCCTATCTTCCTCCAGGGTGTCCTTCAGGTATACCCGTCTCTTCTCTGCGCTTCTGCTTGATATCAGCACTGTGCTTGTCGGTGGATGTTCCCTGTTCAACTTGTCTGCAGAGGTCTGGCATGTGGTGCGTTGAATGCACCAGACCAAATCTCAGCAGCACCTGCGTGCCAGTCAGACACCAGGTTGTTGGACTGCCTGACAATGGGGACATTTGCAACTGGTCCCAGGTAGACCCTATTGACATGCTCTGTTACATCATGGTTACTGGTACGGGCTGCAAGGGTTGTCACAATATGCTATGTCTCACAGTGTGTCCTGCGGATCCATCAAATCGACAACATACTGTTGATGTTGTTGAGGTGTATGTGTAGGCTGCCTCAGCAGAGCTGCGTGAGTCAGCAGCAGAAGGGTTGGGTGAGCTGGTGGACATCACCAGTGAAGAAACCTTGAAGCCATTTGTTGTTCAGATCACAGGTTTGCCCATGCTTCCTCACCACACCTGTTGGACCAGCATACCCCAAGCACTCACTGACAGTGACCCAGCTTGTTTTCTGCTGCAGTGTCACTCCTGTATACCACAGCGATGCTTGCTTGTGTCTTCAGGCGACTGTTTGTGTTGCATTGTGTATAAACGTCTGTCAAGTCCAGTCCTGCAACAAGAAAAGCAATTGACAGGGGGACCAAACGTGTTTGCAGGCCCAATGATCAGGATTATTGGTGACCGCTTGTCTTGGGAGATCAAGGCAGCCTTGCTGCACACCATTGGCTTGCTTATTGCCAAGGCGGGTCCAGGCCTCAAGCCATTTGTCCCCCAGCTTCAAACTACCTTCCTCAAATGCCTGGGAGACCAGGTGTGCTTCATGGACAAACATTCATACATCAAGGCTGAACAAGCCACTTACCTGTGCTGATGTTGTGGATCACAGCATCTGCAGCCTCTGCCACATATTGATCAGTATTAGTTCTTTGCCACCACAAAAGCTTACTGTACTGAGCAGTATTAGTTCTTTGCCCGTACAGAAGCTCACTGCTTGCAGTAGAATGAACCAGATCTGTTCCTGACAACTGCAAACAAAAGCCTGATATGCTTTGGATGCTGTAGGCTCGGCAAGTACGGCAGAGTGCAGCTGAGAACCTGGGTGAGCTGACGCGCATGAGCATGCGAGTGGACCAGCTGGCCACAGACCTTATCAACAATGCTAAGCTTGCGGACCCCGCCATCCAAGAGGCATATCTGACAGCCTTGCGGGGCATGCTGCTCTCCACTGGGCACCGCCTCAACCCAGCTGTGCTCTCCAAGGCTGGGGAGACCTTGCAGAGCATGATGGCCGGAGCAGGTACACACTCTGCTGTCGATAAGTGGCACTGCAGCATACTGGACGTCATCTGTGTATGCTGTTGCAGACATGTGAACGGCCAGCAGAAGTGGTTGTCATGACCAGAAAGCTGTCACAGACCAGAATTTGATTACTACTCTCATGATCGGCATCTGTCACTATTCGGTGAAATCAAAGCAGTGCTGTGTATAACTGACGGCATTTGGTGTTGCTTGTCTGTAGGAGAGAATGAGGAGATCAGGGAGAAGATTGCTGCTGGGCTGGGCGCATTTGCACAGCACTGCAGTGTAGAAGAGGTGCGACAGATGCTGGCGGGGCCTGTGGCAGCGCCCTCAGGGCAGCCTGGTGCGCGCATGGGCTCAGCCCTCATCATTGCCAACACTGCACAGTTTGCGCCTCAAAGGTGAGAGCAGGCACCGTGCCTATGTAATGATCAGATCACCTCTGCACAGACGAGCGACAAGGAGTTATGATGCGTGGAAGCTGCGCAGTCATTCTCAACGTGACATTAGTAAGCTCTGATGTCAGGTTTGGACTTCTGCTTGAGCGCACACTGCTGCAGTCAATGTGTACAATGCAGGGCAGAGGGCAGCTTTTTTGACAAAAGGCCCAGCGCATAATTTGTTCCTGAGATACACCTTGCAGTAGTCTGAGCTGCTACGGGCGCAAGTCAATGACAACATATGTCAAAAGGTGCTTTGCAATGCAGGCTGCAAGAAGCTGAGCTAAGTGAGCAAGCCGTAGCAGCAGTGGTCAAGCTCAGCAGAGATCCCCACATACCCACCAAGCTGGCTGCTGCAAAAGCAACCGGCAATCTTCTTCTGGCTGAGTTGGATGGACATGTGCCTGAGGGCTGTGCTATGGATCCCCTCGTCCCGGTGCTGATGGCCCTGCTGGGCAGGGATCAGAACTCAGAAGTACAGCGGCAAGGCTTGCAGGTAAGCTGGCTCACACCACTTATACATCAACTCAGGGATGCGTCAGACACGTTCCTTGCATGTCTCTTTCCTGCTTTGTGTGCCTTCTCTGATCCTTTCCATGTGCAGTGAGCATTTTGATCTGCCAAGTTACATCACATCATCTGATAGCCAAGCAAGCTTGAGGTACATGGAAGCCTATACAGTCTCTTCTGCAGCACAATGGCAGGGGCTGTGATCACAGTGTGTGCTACCTCAGGTGATACGGCGCATCTGTTCAGCAAAGTCATCAGCATTGGAGCCCCACTGGGCAGCATTGCTGCCAGCCCTGTGCAGTCTTGCTCAGGACACGGCTGGGCCCACTAAGCTAGCAACAGAGAGGACTTTAGCTCGTATCCTTCAGCTGGAGGACAGCACTCACAAAGCAGAGCACTTTGTGAATACGCCTTTGGCTGGTTCACTTGTCAGAGGCTATTTGACTGACATGAAGCTGCGGTCCTTGTCCAAGCTTACGCCAGATGGTGATGATGCCTTGTAGACATGCTTATGCCTCTCCTGAGCGCTTCATGTGAGCTATACTTTTCTGGCATCTTATTCGCTCTTGAGCTTTATGCAGTACGTACCCTTACCTTCTAGTAGAGCAGAGCTGATGCACAATCTGTGGTTATATGACCTTCATTACGTGTGTGTCGCTAGCAGGCTGTTGTGAAACATGTGCATCATAGACGAGTTACAGCCAATCAATGGGCAGTGCTTTCTCCAAACCAAGTGCTGCTATAAATGTGGGCCAAGCTGATGGCTACTCAGCCCATGGCATTGTGCATTGCCATTGAGGCACCTGTTTCTGATGGCGTAATCACATGCCAGATGGACAATGTCCTACAATTCAGATTGCAGTCAAGTTCAGGACTTGCTGCTGCTTGCTCTGTTTTGCCAGAGGCAGTCCCACAAACGGCTGATGCAGTCATGCGCTTCTGAGCATGGCAGCTGTGGTACAGTATGAGCTTAATTTGTATATCTGCGTTGCTGCAGCTGTTCACTAGAAGTCATGTATTGCTTGCATCCTAAAATATGAATTGTTAAGCTGCATGTAGTAAAACATGTAACACTCGTGAAACTTTCTCCCTGTTTCACACATTGCAGACATGACAAACTGCATACCATTCACTATCTGTTGAATGTATTCCTATTTAGCACAACATCTTTAGAAGCTTGTTACAGCTAAACTGTATTCTTAAGACTGTCATGCGCTGCAAGCGTGCTTGTTTAGATAGCTCAGACAGACAACGTTGAGTTCACTGTGAACACAAGCTTGTCATGATTGGACGAGCATAATGGTGGATTCTGGCTTCTGTTTAGCACAGCTTCTAAAATAAAGTTTCTGTATCCAAAGAGCTGATTGCATTTACAAATGGCTACGTAGTATACTTGGCTACCTGCAGAAGCCTTAAGCCCGCTCGTCAAGAAGAACGAGCGCAGTCGTGCAGGTGCAGACTGCTATAGCTGAAAGGCACTTCTGCAGTCAAGGCGGCTGCAGCTGCGGGGATTGCAGGGAGATGGTAGAAAATGCTGGCAAAAACGTAGTCAATTACTGCCTAATTCAGTACATTGTGTCTGCACATACAACAGCATTTGGGTCCCAATTTGTATCATATGGGCAAATTGGGTTCCACCTGGACCGGCTTCAAGCAACGTTTTGGCCTTGCCGCAGATCTCCGCAGCTTGACCTGCTTGCAACTTTTGCCGCAAAAGCAAGATCAACAAGCTTAGCTTATCCCGACTTGCACTTAGATCCGACACGTACACGCCTAGCTGGCAAAACGCGCTGTAACTGTCGCCGGTTTGTTACCCTTCACGGCCAGAAAGTTGTCTTGCAGACCAGTGTTTGCCAAAACAAGTCTGATCAGAGCGAGCGTAACGCTAGTTGAGACAGCACATGGAAGGTGTGTGCATGACATCCACGCACGTCATACTGACAGATGAGCCTGATATGCGTTTGAGCTTGGAAGCGCTCGTCCTTTCATTCATGTCAGTGGGAAGGGATCTGTGTGCACCAGCAGTGCCTTCAGCTGTGCTCATGTGCTCGAGTGTCACTGCGCAGGAGGATATAACCCTGCTGCAAACCTAGCTTACCCACACCCAGATAGGCAAGGTAGTGTCACAGTAAAGATCTCAACTTCAGCAAAACAATTCTTGTGCACACCTGCGACACAACATCAGTTCATTCGTTAAACTCGACCTGGACTATGCATGACGGCTGCAGGCCTCGACATGAATCTTGCTGGACCAAGTCAGCTGCAATCAACCCCTGGTCTGCTGCTGACAGACCCACACGGCTCTGGGCATGGTCATAAAAGGCAGCGAACATCAAATGATGATGATGATCCATCTGGTAGGTATGGTTGGTCACACCCTGAGTGCGCAGAGCCTTGTGCACCATTCATGCTGCTTCTCAGCACACCTCCTGACTGCAGGCGTGTTTCTGAATGCAGGGGACAGTCCTCACCCCAATGGTGAGCGGAAGGCAAAGGGGCCATACTTTGAGTTTGCCAAGAAAAAGTGGGAGACTGAAGACACATTCCGGTACTTGCTGACTCACAACTGTGCTTGCTGATATTCCTTGTCTGTTCCTTGTCTCTCGCTGTTAGCCTCTTACACCTGTGTCTGATGTTGTGATACAGGTTGCCAGATGGATCCTTTTGGCCTGAAGTTCAGGAAGGCATGCATCAAGTGGATCATGGCGTCGTGATCTGCAAGCTCTGTCAGCGGCATCACAAAGCCAACAACTTTGCTGGAGAGGGCTACAGGTTTGCAGACCTGCTTGTCACATGCAACGCCTTTGCTCCTCATGTCTGCTCTCATTGCATCTGCTGAAATATCTTCATTGATACATATGTTGCTGTCATTGCAAAGCGGCCACAAGGACAGGATATTGTGCATTTGCATGCACACATCACCCTACAGCAGATCAGAGGATTTGGGATGCTTGTGAGCATCAAAGGAGTTCCTGCTGTAAGTTCAGCCTCCTGGACTCCCTGCAAATGCCGCCATTGACTCTCTGCTTCTCAGCAGAGTCATTTCTACCTGTGCGCTCTGCAGGAAGGGCAAACGCAGTGCACTAGTAGATCACCAGACCAAGAACAAGGAGCACAAGCAGCTAGTGCAAGATATGGAGCTGGGCTTGAAGCGTGTCATGTTAGTAGGAGGTGTTGCCCAGCGCCTTCTTGGCAAAGTTGCAATTGTCACAGGCGCAGCTAAGGGAATAGGCTTGGCATGCGCTAGCTGCCTTGGGCATGAAGGTGCCAAGGTGGTTGTAGCTGATATTGATGAAGAAGGTGCAAAACGGTATGAAGCACAAGGGGCTCAGCATCTGTTATGTTGGTGCACTGTTACACAGGTTGCCCTTGGTGTCAATCAGCGTCCTGGTCTGCTGCAATGGTTGCATTGAAAGGGATCCATGCCTGGCTATATGTGAAAGCAAGCAGCATGCATATGTGCACATGGCCAAGCAGTTCTGCTGCCAAACACATTTCAGCACATCAAGTGTAAGTCATTGTCCCACACATTCAATCACGGGAACACTTATGATGAGCCAGCAGCGTTGCTTCCTTCTCTGCATGACAGCAAAGAGCAGCAAGGACTGTCTTGTTAAAATTTGTACAAGCTTGTTCTTCCCTTTGCATGCAGCTCTAACAATTACCAAGCATGCTGCGCCATCACAAGGCCAGCAGTGTCTGCATTCAAATGGGCTACTCATGGCCCAGCATTCCATTGACTCTCATTCTTCACTGCTGCCTCATTTTGTGCACTAATGATGTAGGGCTACAACACAGCTGCAGTTAGAGGGAGTGATTGCTTCTGCTGCACACTGTGATGTCACCAACAAGGCAGAGGTTGATGCCCTTGTGAATTGGACAGTGCAGACGTATGGGGCCATTGATCTGCTAATAGCAAATGCTGGCATTGTCAAGGGCGCTGACTTCCTAGACATGACAGAGAATGACTTTGATGACGTCGTCAGAGTCAACCTCAAGGGAGTGTTCTTGGTAAGTGTGCTGCGCCCACTTGAACTGTGTGCAAACAGCAACTGTCAGCACTGGTGTGTGCATGCTGAGCTTCAGATATTGCTGTGGATCACACTTTACGTTTCTTCATTCATTCAGTCACTAGACCTGTGTTTTCCCTTAGGGTCAGGTACGATCAATCTTGAGAATGATGTCCTGTTTTGGCAGTCAGCGTACCAGCACCTTACTGCAGCAGTATATGCGTGGCCAGCCGTGTATGCATGTCATATGTGACCGGACTGGTTATTTGTAAACGCCTTTTGCCCTTTGTTGCCTCTGCTGCCCTGGTCAGCGCAAGCAAACTGAGAATGTAGGAAGCCAACAATTCCAAAGTGCCACTGCTCATCATGCAGTGCTGCATGTCTTGTGACACATGGGCTTGTTGTAGACAGGACAAGCATCAGCCCGGCAGATGGTGGAGCAGAACAAGATGCAGCCGGGACGAGGGGGATGCATCATCAACATGTCCTCTGTAAATGCTGTCATGGCCATTCCCACCATTGCTGGATATAATGCATCCAAAGGAGGTGTTAACAACCTCACCAGGCAAGTCATGTGCTACACCTCAGGCAACACGCTATATACGTGTATACGTGTATGTATACATGTATCAGGCGATACGCTGTAATTGGCTGCATTCCTGCTGTCAAAGCTGTGATCGAGTCAAGTGGTTAGTCATCATGTTTGCTGACTTGTTCTTGAGTCAATTTGTTCTCCGCTGTGACATACAGTTGGAAAGCAAGGCCTCTGATGGTGGCTTGCTTGTGTATGCTTGGGCTTTAGATATACTTGAGCTGGGCACGCAAAGCTGCAGTTTACTATGTAGGTGTATGGCTCTGGCTCTGGCGCCACACAATGTGAGGGTGAATGCGATAGGCCCAGGCAGCATCATGACTGATGTGCTGGCGGCAGTTGCCAATGACAAGGCTGCCATGAACAAGTAGGGACACACTGCAATAGCGCATGGAGCAGCTGCCTGGCTTCTGTCAGTCTGTTGCTCAGCCAGTGCATTTGCAACTCCTTCTTTGACAAGTATTGGTGCAGATTGCCTAAAAACAGCCTTCACAATGCCAATATGCTGCCTGCACTATAGCTTGAGAAGAACTGCAGCTTAACTGCTGCTTGTTTACACAAACGCTTTGTAGTGCATTTGTGCTGTCCCTTCTGGGAGGGAACAGGGTTTTGTCGCATGTCTAATATGGGCTTCATTGGGTCAGCTTGCACATTGATGTGGACGACATTAGGTCTGCTGATCATATTCAACTGTGCTTGCAGGGTCTTGACAAGGACGCCGTTAGGTCGTGTGGGTGATCCGCTTGAGATTGGGCAGATTGCTGCATTTTTGGCGTCAGATGCTGCCAGTTATGTCACTGGGCAGATATTGTATGCTGATGGCGGCCGCATGGCTTTGAATTACACAGTCCCCACACCAGGTGGTGATTGAATCAGTGTTGAGCCTGTCCTCAGGCCCTTGTGTATTTTAAGGTGTTACCGCGCCTTTGTATGTTTAGAAAGCACACTTTTAGTGTGCAGCTGCCAGGTTGCATGCGTGATGCTGAGGTCAGCTTTCCAAATGCAGTGTCAGCCCTGGACATCTGAAGTGATCATGACTTGAGGCCCAGGTTGCTCACAAATAGCCTTCTATATGATTGCAGACCAAGTGCATGTGTAATCTGCCGTACATTGTGCTCTAACTGACCTGTGTGCTACCTGGCATGTTGGTTCACAAGTCACTTGATGAAGATTTGCTAGATGCGGCAGTTCATTCATTTCATTAGATTTTAAAGGTCGTTGGGGCCAACCATGACCATTGGACCAGTAGACTGAAAGTGTCAGACAAAGATACCCAAATGTTCTAAAGCACTTATGAAAA